>JAEHJW020006322.1_pt1 | contig 28513 bp, 40 predicted proteins | sample 9271431 | NCBI WGS metagenome assembly JAEHJW02 | reverse complement strand
GATGTCGGCAACCTGGATGCCCGTGCCCCGCGTTGTGTCGCCGTAGGCGATCTCGGATGTGAGCCCGGTTCCGGAGACTGATGGCACCCCACCGGTGTTCCCGGCTTCGACGTAGATCGCGACGAGCTTGTCGTTGCTGAGAGACGCCGTCGCAACCGGAGACGCGACCGCGGTCCCCGACGTGACGGACACCACCTGCAGGTCATCCGGTTGCGTCGTCTGGTCGCCGCCGCGCTCGACACCAATGGCGGCGGTGATCCCAGGACTGCTCGACGCGCTCCATGTGATGCCGAACGTGTAGCTGATGTTCGCCGTGGATGTCGCGACATCGGCGGACGTCGCGATCTTGACCGCGACGTAGGTGAAGATCGCATAACCGGACGTCGCGTTCGACTGCAGGTCGGATCCGTGCGCCGGAACCGTCCAGCCGGTCGGCAGCTTGGGAGTCGCCGTCGACGTCGACGCGGCCGTGTACCCCGAGACGGTCGCAAAGAGCAGGTCGCCGACCTGCACAGCGTCCGTCTTGACGGCGACGCTGGTGCTGTTCGCACCTGCGTTGCCGCCGCTGCCTTGGCTGACGAATGCCGGATCTGCCATGTCCTACCCCGGCGTCACACCGAGTCGCAGCCTTCGGTGATCTGGTAGCTGATCGGGATGGTCGTTCCGGTCTGGATGGTCGTGTTTCCGATCGTGATTTCGGCGCCCGACGTGCCGATGGTCGGCTGCCGCACGACGACGCCGCCGCTTGTCGCGATGCGTGCAAAGGTCGCGACACCGGACGCGATGACGCCGTAGCCGGACGCGCTCATCGATGCCGTCGAGACCATTGCTGCGCTACCGGACGAGTACGTCGGCGCTGACCAGCTCGTGATCGTGCCGCTGGTCAGCGCCGTGTTTCCAGACAGCGCCGCATCACAACTCGCGGGAGGCGTTCCCGAGTAGTAGGTGATGGTCGAGTTCGGGCCGATGGCGTTGGTCAGCGCGGCCAGGGACGCCGAAGCGACCGACTGGCGGTATGCGTTGGTGGACATTCAGGGTCTCCGGGCAAAGAAAAACCGCCCGAAGGCGGCTTGATGGGGAAAGTGAAGATCAGGTCTGGTCGTGGATGATCTCGACGTCCGAGATCTGGTAGCCGTCCGGCGCGTAGCGCTGCCAGATCCAGAGCGGCCACGGCATCGTGTGGATGCCTTCATCCTTGCCGGTGTGGTGGGCCTTGCAGAGCAACATGCCGTTGACCGTCTGGTCATCGACGAAGCGGTAGGGATCAGCTGCTGGATCGAAACTGTCCCAGTCGAAGGCCTGCGCATGCGGACCCCACGCGCCGGCCTTGCAATCGCGTACGAAGCGCGGCCAGTCCCAGGCCGTCGCCAGGGAGCGCTCGACCGGGTAGTGGTGCGATTCCAGCGGATGCCCGCTTTCTTCGGCAGTGCGTCCGCAGATGTAGCACCGACCGCCCTCGCGTTCGACCAACAGCTTCTTGGTACGTTCGAACAGGGCTGTCGTGGTGCGCGGCGCGTGGCCCGGGATGTTGACCTCGACGGTCAGCGTCTCGCGCTCTTCGTGGGTTTGTTCGACGCTCATTTGACGCTGATGCTCCCGTGAAATCCGGCCCAGATGGCCGCAAGGGCTGCAGCGAGCCCCGCCACCCACTTGATGGCGACGAGTGCGCCCTTCCCTGTTTCGAACGCTTGTCGCAAGTCCTGGGTGCTCTGCTCCTGAGCATCCAGGCGCGCGTCGAGATAACGCACGAGGACGCGGTATTCCGCCGGCAGCGTGTCGATCTCGGCGCGCAGCGATTCGAGGTGGGATTGCGGATCAACCATGGTGTCTTTCAGAACGAGTAGGTCAGCATGAGACCGATCGCGTGCGCGCGGAACCGGACGGCCAGCAGAACGCAGGCAACAAAAAACCGCCCGGAGGCGGCTGGATGGGGCGGCGTGGCGTCAGGCGATCGTGACGGATGCCGATGGCAGCGTGGTGGACGTTCCGATGCGGCACTTGATGCACGCTGCGACAAACCCGCCGACCGCCGTCGCAAACGCCTTGAACTGCGCCGCATCGAACGTATGCAGCGCGCCCGTGGCATCGGGCCACTGCACCGAGGCCGTGCCATCGGCGAACGTGCCATTGAGCATCAGGCTCTGCACCTCCGCAGCGATATGCTGCTGATCCTGCGCAGTAATGGAATAGCTGCCATCGAGTGCTGGGGTTGATGTGCTGGTGACAGTCACCGTTCCGGACAGCAGCAAAGCGGCATCGGCAGCGAGCTGCTGCGCGGGCGTGAGCGGAGTTGGGGCCGGTACGGCAGGCCCCGTGAATATCCCGTTGGCGTAGGTATCGCCGATAGCTGCCGTGTCGGACTGCACGGCAATCGTGCCGGTGGGAGGCTGCCAGTCGGGGCCTCCGTCCCACTGGACGATGTTTTCCACGGCGCCCGAGGCGTTGATGAGTGCGTAGCGTTGCATGAGGGTCTCCGATTACCACTCGATGGTGACGAAGCCGGGCGATCCATCCGCACCGGCGCCGCCGTTGCCAGAACCAGCGGAATAAGAACCACCACCACCCCCGCCGCCTGCACCATAGCCTCCTGCGGCCGACGCAGGGACGCCCCCTCCAGTTCCGCCACGGCCGCCCGGGCCGCCACCACCAAAAGGCGACGATGCACCGCTGCCGCCCAATGCTGAGCCATAGATGTCGTTCCCAGAATCTGTTCCAGTGGCGCCTTGCGGGTATCCAGCGCCCCCGGCCACACCGGCGCAGGACCCGGTTGGTGCGTTGACCCCGCCAGGACCGCCCGATCCGCCATTCAGCGTCACGAGGGTGCCGATAGTTGTGTTTCCGCCGCTGGTCCCAGAGCCGCCGTTACCTGTTCCGCCAGCGCCGCCGCCTGTACCGGCTGCGCCAATCGTGATCGAGATACTGGCGCCTGGAGTGACTGCATAGGCTGATTTTTGGATGGATTGCCCCGCACCACCACCGCCAGCGCCAGATCCAACATTGGTGCCGCCCGCTCCACCACCAGTACCACCACCGCCGCCTCCCGCACACCCGCTCACCCAAATCTGCGTGACGTTGGCCGGCACGGTGAAGGTGCCGGAACTGGTGAAGACGGCGCGGCGCGTCATGCCGCTGTTGCCAAGAGCCGCCAGGAAGTTCGTGACGAAGGTGGCCAGGTTTCCATCGTCGGCTGCGTTCACTCCGGTGTTGGCGATGATCTGCGCCATCGCTGCCGACACAAAGGACGACTGCCGAAGAATCTTGTTCAGCTGCGCCGAGTTGACGATGCCCGAGGTCAGGCCGTCAGCAAGCAGGGAGGTCAGCGCCAGATACTGCGCCTGGGTGACAACGTTGGCGCCGGCCGCTGCCGCCACCGTCTGGAAATCATTCGTTCCGGGCATTCGAGATTCCCTTAAGCGGGTTGGTTGAAGACTGGAAGGGCTCCGACATCGAGCCCGGCGAAGTAGGCGTTCTCAACATCGAGCGCGAAGATCGGGGCGTTGGCGCTCGGCGTGACGTAGGCGAGGATCTGGACGCCTGCCGGGCGAAGATCGAGCAGCCCCTGGGTGAGCATGGCCAAGGTCAGCGCGTCGGGGACCGCCCCCGTCAGTCCGAGGTACATCGTGCGGTCGCCGTTGTCCTGCAGGAACGGTGTGAAGGCCGTGCCGCCGAACAACGCCTCGAGGATCGCGTAGGCCTGCGATAGCGAGCCGTCCCATGCGTTGTTCGCGATGCGCGCGCGCAGTGCCGTGCGGTACTGCTCGTCCGGCAGCTGCTGCAGACCATCGGTCGGCGTGTAGGGCGTCCACACGATGCCCTGGTCCAGGCCCGGGGCGATGTCCAGGCTGAAGAACACTCCGGTGATCGGTGTGCGCAGGTCGCGCGCGCGCCCCACCCACTCCCCGGCCATGTCGAGTTGCTGCCCAACCGCCGTGTCGACGTCGAACAGCGTCTCCAGGCTCTGCGCCGCGGCAACCATGTCCGCGACCGGCTGCACCAGCCCGGAGACCAGCGCGACGAACTTGGGCTTGTCGGCGTGCTCGCTGGTGATTAGCCCGAGGTAGGGGGAGATGTCGGCGCTCATAGGACGGTCAGGGCAACGTCCGCCGCGGAGCCGACGGCAGCCGCGTTGAAGGCGATGGGGATGGCCGCCGTGCCGGTGGGGCTCGGCGCTGTGCCGACGGCGAATGCCGTGATCTCGTACGTCTCGCTCAGGGCATCGAGCTGCGCCTGCGTGACGGCATAGCCGAGGATGGCTGATGCCGCACTGATGGCCGCCGAGCCGGAGAGGTTCGCGGCACCCAGCAGGCGCAGCGGGTAGACGGCGGCGCCGATGCCGGTCGCGCTGATGGCGGCGGCGATCGCGGCCTGGATCAGCCCCCCCGTCGACGCGGCGTAACCGGTCAGGGGCTGGATCGTCAGCGCGGCGTAAATCGGCGTCTGCGCGAGCTGGAAGAAGTTGATGGTCACCGGCAGCCCGACCGGGTCGAGAACCTGCACGCTCGTCGTGCCGTAGGTGATGCCACCCGGCGGCTTGCGCAGCTGGATCGCCGCGGCGACAGCGCTGACGCTTCCACCCAGGACGATCGGTGCGATCGCGGCGGCCGGCACTCCGTTGGCGTCGACCGTGGCCGTAGCGTTCTCGTAGATCTGGTACTGCGTGACGCCCGGCACGTTGCCCACCGCCGCCGCGATGGCGTCGATGATGGCCTGCGCCGGCGCCGCGGTGGAGTTCGACTGCCGCACGCGCAGCTGGGCGTCTGTCTCGACCGGCTTGCCCGGCACCGCGGCGCCCGCGTTCGTGGCCGATTGCCAGCCCTGCGTGGGCGTCTGGATCTGCGAGATCTGACCGGCCTGGGCGGTTATGGCCCCCGCGGTGGTGCACGTGGCCGTCACGCTCACGGTTCCGGAGGTGCCGATGGTCACCGAGGTGGGGAGAGCCCACTGATTCCCCGAGGCATCAGCGACGATGCCGTTGGTGATCACGGTGCCAGCTTGCCCCACCAGCGTCAGGGTCGCCGTGCTGTTGCCGGCCACCAGCTTCTTGAGGCCGTTGAGCTTGACCTGGCTGGCCAGGCCGTTGCCCTGCGCGGTCGCCGGACTGTAGGCGTTGTAGGCCGCGCCGACGGCATTGCCCAGATCCGTGAAGACCTGCGCGAGGATCCCGATCAGTTGGCCATCCTGGCTGTCGTTGCCGAGGTAAACATCAGGACCGAAGATGGACTGATAGACCGAGACGAGCCACGCGTACCAGTCCGAGTAAGCGGGGATGGTGATCCCCGAGGCGTCGATCGTGATGGCCGGCTGGGTCATTGCGGGAGTTGGACAGTCGTCTGCCCGTAGATGGTGTTGATGGTCGCGGTCACGCTAAGCGCCCGCGCGCTGTCGACGTTGCTCGAATAGCTGACGATCTCGGTCACGCCAGGGGTATCCAAAATGCGCTTCTGGATCTCCAGGTCGTAGTTGGTGTTGCGGCCCAGAATCTCCTGCAGCCACGGCGTGCCGTCGGTGACATCGAGAAACCACTCTGCGCGACAAAGCTTCAGCCGCGTCTGCACCGCCTGGGCGACGGCCGCCGGCGTGTTCTGCAGGAACTGTCCGATCTGATAGTCGCCGTTCGCATCGAGCTGTCGGTAGAGCATGCGTCATCCCTGCATCGGTCCCACTGTGCCGCCCTGCGGGTCGGTGTGGGTGTGGCCGCCGACGTCCTTGCCGGCAACCGTGATCGAAGTCGTGCCATCGATGGCCGGCGCCGTCACGGAGGTGTCGAATGTCGCGGCGCCTCCGGTCTGCCGCACGGGGCCCTCCAAGTTGATCTGGGCGCCCTTGAGCGTGATCTCGCCGGCGCCGACCTCCACGAACGTGCTGCCGTCGTTGCTGCGCAGTTGCGTGCTGGCCGTGCTGATGGCGGAGATGACGCGGGGGACAGACGAAAACCCCAGGAGAGCGAAGCCGTCCGATAGGTTGTGCATGCGCAGGACCGCCTGGTTCTGCACGCCACCCGACGTCCACCAGGCGTCGATGCACCGCGCGGAGAACACCACCAGGCACTCATCGCCTGCCGCGATCGGGAAGGTGAGCGTGTAGCCGCCTCCGCCTGGAAACTGCGCCGGGCAGTCCAGCAGGAGCGGCAACTGGACGTTGGTGGGTTTGCCCTGGATGTCGAAGCTGACCGCCCGAATGGCCGGCTGCACAACGACGGTCTGCTTGCTCGCGTTGAACGACTGAATGATCCCGGGAAGCGCGGTCCACAACTTGGCCAAGCGTCCGTTCAGCTGCTTGGCCGCGCGCTCCCGCTGATCGTCGAAGAGTTCCCACGGGCGCATCAATACACCTTCGGCATGTAGACGAGCTGATCCTGATTGAGCAGCTGCGAATAGGCCACGAAGTCGCTGTACCAATCTTGTCCGCGGGTGTCGCCGTGGTGGTTCACGTAGAGCACCTTGTAGATACCGTCCGCCGACAGGGACGGCACGAAGGCGCCCTGAGCCTGCGCATCGATGTTGGTCTGCATCTGGTACTGCTGGATGCTGGCGTTGTCGAGCTGCACCCGCATGTTCTGCTTCAGGTTCGGGTTCAGCAGGCACCGCACCGAGATCCCGATTTCCGTCTGCTCCGGCACGCCAATCATTCCGGTTGCGGAAGTGATGACGGGGATGTCGCCGGGCTTGTAGCCCCCTTCGGCGACCACGTCGAGACGTCCCTCGCTGATCGACCAGTTAGCGCCAATCGTCGAGCACTGTTCGCGCAGCTCGTCGCGGGCAAGGCCGAAGAACACCGCACCACGCGCCAGTTTCGCCCCGTTCGTCGGCGCCTGCACGGTGCCAAGCCGCACGCCCGCGGCCGTTGCAATCTGGCCCAGCCTGCCGATCACGTCGGATCCGGCGTTCATGCTGAAGTTGACGGCGCCGAAGTTGTAGACGTAGTCGCCGTCAGCAGCGGTGATGTCGAGGTAGGTATCCGTGCCGTTCTCGCGGCCAATCCGGGCTTGCGTGATCTGGCCGTTGAAGATGGTGTTGAAACCCCGTGCATATCCAGCCGACAGGAGGAGCTGAGTCCCTTCCGTCGTGACGGTCCTGGCGGTGCTTTTCGACAGGTTGTAGATCCTGACGTAGGCCGTCGTGGGCGTGTCAATGACCGCCGCCGTCACGTTGAATGTGAAGTGCAGCGACGACAGGTCAAGCGCCTGCGAGCCAGCACCGATCACGAGGCTGGCTTTGCGAAGGAACTGCTGTGTCATGCCGTCCAGTACAGCTGCGAGTCTGACCCCATCCCTGTGTAAGTCGGCATCAGATCTGGATTCTGGCCATTGGTCGCCACCTGCAGCAACCCGCCAAGTCCGAGGTGTTCGTATTGCGCCAAGAGATCAGCGCCGGTCACAAGCGGCATCCCGGAGATGATGGCGTTTCCACTTTCGTCGCTGACATCGAGATACCAGGTATGCGCCCGCCAGATCTTTCGCACCTGGTACGTCACACCATTGAGCTGCACCCGGAACTGCTCGGACGCGGGCTGGGTCGGGATGATCGAGGTCGTCACCATGTGGTCAACCTCCAACGGCAAGAGCGCCGCCCGTGGGAACCCTGCTCGCAGGCGTCGTCTGAACCGTCCCGCTGTTCTGCGGAGCCGCTGTGTTCTGCGGGTTGGCTTGGTTTGCCGCGGGGGGCATCGTGGTCACCAGCGTCTGCACGATGATGATCTCGCGGCAGGACAGGACCACGCGCAGGGTGTTCTCGGTGTCCGAGTCCGTCTGGGTGCCCAGAGACGTGATCAGCATATTGCGGTATTTCCGCTTGCCGGTGACGATGTCAAACGGCACTGCGGAGGCCTGGAGCGCCAGCAGCTTCGCATAGATCTGCGACAGCGGCTGGATCTGCCCCGCTCCCCAGCCAATGGTGATGCGCACGCCCACCGGCCGCATGAAGGCGTGATCGGTGACTGATGCGCCCAGCTCGACGGGGTGGTCCGTCAGCTCGAGTTCGTCGTCGTGGTCCTCTTCGATGGTGCAAGCCGCAACGATGCCGCCGATCGAACGCACCACCGAGCCGGATCCCAGAAGGCGCCCCACGAAACTCGCGCCGACCGCCAGTCCGATCGAAGCGACGCCGCCAGGAGACGTATCGACGATGCTCATCGGAATGCCCCTGCCGTGTCACGCGCCAGCTGCCGGTTGACATGCGCCTGGGCGCGCTCGACCTCGCGGGCCGTCTGCGCCGGATTGCCACTGCCCTGGACGTTGATGGTCGTGTTGATGGTCTGCGCGATCGAAGCCCGGGCCGCTGCTTTGGATCCATCCGGATCCTTGGGGCGTTCATAGCCTCGTGACACGATCTGCGCCTGCAGACGCACGTCGGATCCGGCAGCCTGCATCTTCTTGAACACCGGCGCGTATTTGTTCTTCAGCTCCCAAGCCGAGAATGCGAGTTGCTCGTCCAGCGTGGACTGCTGAATGCTGTGCCCGAACAGGCGCTTAAATTCCTCCTGGCGGGGCGCATGCCATTGCCCGATGCCGTATGCCTCGTACCGACCGGTCTTCGGGTTGAGGTCTCCCCTGGCCTTGTCGTAGATGCCGCTCTCGGCGGTGAAGTTGGCCACCATGCCGATGGCTTCGGGCTCACTCAGCCCCATCTGGGTCAGCTTTAGGACCGCGTACTGCTGGCGGCCGGGGAGTGATTTCATCCGCGCCGCAAGGGCTGCGCGCTCGCCGGGATTCAAGTCGGGCGAGTAGGTCAACAGTCCTATGCCGACCCCTGCGCGTGCAAGGGCTGCCAGTCCGCCGCCTGCGGCAGCGTCAGCGGCCCCGGCTGCCGCGCTTCCGCCGGCTGCCTTCGGCAGGAGCTTCTTCGCCGCCCACCAGGCGACCGCAGCTCCAGCAACCTTCTCTGCTGGATGCCCCATGGCGCTGTCCGCAGACCACACCTTCATGATCCAGCTCAGCCAACCGTTGGTATCGGTGATGCTGTCGTTCAGCTTCTGGATGGCCTTCGTTAGTTCATCCATCGCCGGCGTCATCGCCTGGGCGGCGAGTCCGAACTGATGCGCCTCGAGGATCCGTTCCTGGTTCATCAGCGCATGCGCGGAGCGTCCCGCCTTGTTCACGCCGCGCCCCTCGGCCGCCGTGTACTCCCCGACCTTCTTGTCGAAGTCCGGGTTGCGCATGGCCAGCATCATGTTCTCGCTGATACCGAGCATAGAGGCGTACTGCTCGGCCATGAAGACCGGCATCTTGCGAAAGCGCGTCGCCAGGTTCTCCATCACCTGGACGGTATCGAGAGCGTGGCCCTTGGCGTCCTGGGTCTGGACGCCCAGAGATCGCAGGAAGGCGGACGACCCGGGGTTGCTGCGCAGGAAATGCGCCAGCCCCTCGATGCTCGCCTGCGCGCCCTCGGCGGACGATCCCAGCGATGCGCCCGCCAACTGGAGCGCGCGGAGGTGTGTCAGGCTCGTTCCCGTGCGCTGCGCGACGAAGTTCAGCTGTTCGAGGCTGCGTGCATACCGCAGCGTCCCCTTGGCCGCCAGCACTCCCATTCCTACCACGGCCGCGCCGATCTTTCCGACCTTGGCGCCGAAATCGACCGCCGCGCGCTCGCCCCGCTGGAGGGCATCGTGAAACTTGCGCTGGTCGCCCAGGTCGTAGCCGAGCTTGACCAGGAACTCCTGCAGCGGGGTGCCGGTTTCAGCCATGGTTGTGCGCCTTGCGATCCAGGAAGTCGTTCATGCGGGCAAAGTCGTTCAGCCCGAGGGTGCCGTCGATCGCCGACTCGTACCGGCACATACCCGCCTCGATCGGCCTCAGGATGAAGTCTTCTGGGTCGGTGACAGTGCGCTCGTCAACTGGTCCGTATCGAACGCCAGCTTGACGAGGCCGGAGAAAAAAGGGGAGAGGTCGCCCTCCACCGCACGGCCGACGATCTCGAGCATCTGGATGCCGTCGATGTCGTCAAAGGCGATCCGGTTGCCGGCCTCCGAATAGATCGGCGCCCACCCGTCCCCGCTGCGCCGCCTGACCGCCTTGAGCGCGCACGTGACGATGAAGTCGACGTCGGCCTGCGCCATCGAGCTGAGCACCTCCAGGATGGCATTGAACTTGCCACCCTGCGCGGTGATGAAGGCCAGACCCGGCGCCAAGCGGCGCCCGATATGCAGCTGGGTGAACGCGTCCAGGCGCGTGGCGCTGTAGAGGTGCTCGCCGACCTTGAATTCGGTGGCGCTCATGCGATGCTCGCCGCCAGCAGCTCATCGAGGTAGATGGCCTCGAACTCCCACTCTTGCATCGGGCCTTCCTCGTCATATACGACGGTCGGCTGCTTGACGAATGCCGCGTTGCGCAGGGTGATCGCGTCACCGATGCTGGACACGATCGAAATCGTGTTCTGGCCCCAGTTCGCGCTGCTGAGTTGCTGGAAGTTGTACATGGCCGACAGCAGTGCGTTGACCGGGCTGTTCTTCAGCAGCCGCACGATCGCCTTGCCAGACTTGTCGGCGCGCAGCGAGTGCATGCCAGAGCCGTCGGCGCCGATCGTGAGCTTGTTCTTCTCCGCGCTCGGCTCGACGGTGATGCCCTCCTTGGCCGCGCCGCCGGTGAGCGAGAACGCGCCGCCAGGGCCGGCAATGGCGCAATGGGTGTCCAGGAACGAATAGGTGGTCTGTGCCATGGCTCAGTCTCAGCGGTTGATGTTCAGGATGATGTCGCCGTCGTGGATCGCGCCCGAGAGCTTGCCGGCCACCTGCGCCGTCACGGCGTGGCGCGCGGCCCGGTCCGCTGGGTTCTGCGAGGCGATCGGCGGCATGTAGACGTAGTAGCCCTTCGACAGGTAGTCGCCCTGATTGAGGGCGCCAAAGCCTGCCTGCGTCCAAGTCCCCGGCGCGAGCAGCCCGTTGTCGACCGCTTGGGAGCAAACAGCCTCGATGGCGGTCGCAAGAATGTGGTTGCCCTTGTCGGTTTGCGGGATCTTGGTGGGGCTGGAATAGAGCGTGTTGAAGTAGGTGTTCTGGATGTCGATCGCCAGCCAGTCGGCCCCGAAGATCGTGTCGATGAAGTCGCCCGATGCAACCACGCCAGGCTCGATGATCGCGGTGTTGTTGTCGTACTCGACGAAGACGTTGCAGTTGAAACCCTTCAGCGCGGCGAGCTGCGTGGCATTCAGCTGCTCGGCGACGACACCCGGCTCCTGCTTGTACATCAGGGTGATGACCGTGTTGTTCGCCGTGTAGTCGGTCGTGAGGATGCGCGCCAACAGGGAAACCACGGCGTACGGGTTGCTCGAGCTGTACTGGCTCAGCGTCTTGCGATAGCCGAGCTGCTGCAGCTGGTAGCTGATGTTCGTGGTGTCGCTGGACACCAGCGCCGCGGCCTCCTGGTGCGACACGCCGTAGGCGTGCTTGGTGTTGGCCCCCTCGATGTACGCGGCGATCGCGAGGTGGTCGGCGTCGACCGCGCCGCAGACGGACAGCGCGTACCACTTCTGGCCGAACGCCTGGTCGAACAGCGTGGCGGCCGTCACGGCGCTTTCCGCCGCGATGCCACCGACCGCGTAGGCGCCCGACGACGTCGACAGGCCGGCGAGCATGCCGCTGATGTCGGTACCGGTGCCCTGCGCGCTCAGGAACGACACACTCGAGTTCGCGCCGGTGGTCGCGCTCTCGAACTCGAAGCGCTGATAGGACGCGTTCCAGACGCATGTCGCCACGCCGGCCAGCGCGGTCGTGATGTCGCTCGCAACGCCGTTGAGGTTCGTCGCGGCGCTGAAGTTCAGGCCAGTCACGGACTTGAGAACGCCGTCCACCGTGACGTCGAACGATCCGGCGGTAATCGCCGTCCAGTTGGTGATCGCCTGCGCGGCCGCGGAAATCGTCGCGCAGAGCAGCTTGCCACTCGTGGCCGTTTTCGCCCAGCGACCGATCAGCAGCGTGGTCGGCTGCGGCGACTGGCCGAACCATTCGACCGCGGCGAGGTACTCGGGCGCCGTCGTGCCGAAGTCGGTCGCGACCGCCGGGAGCGTGGCGTACGTGCGCATGCGCTGCTGCGTGTCGATCACGTCCGAGCTGCCGAGCACCAGCAAATTGGAGAGGCTTTGCGCCTGCGCCGGAGCGCTGGCGAGATTGACCTGGACGTTGACCAGGCCCGAGACGGGAAGTTGAGACTGCGGCATTCAGGGCCTCACTGGATGATGTTGATGGTGTCGACCAGGCCGGTGTCGGTCTCGAGCTGGACCTCTCCGGACTGCAGGGAGAGCACCGGGTAGGTGCGGGAAATCAGGCGACGGAAGGTGATCTCCACGTCGATGCGGCGCACCCACTGCTCGTTGAGCAGCAACGGCATCGCGCGCGGGTTGCCAACGCGCACCAGGGCAATCCCCTGGGCATTCATGGCCTCGCGGTTCTGATCGAGGCCCAGACCGTCCCGGAGGAGCGCCTCTGTGGCGCCGGCCGCCGGCCCGTAGAAGCTGAGTCGATTCGCGATCAGCTGGTTGCGGCACAGGACGAAGGCCTGCGTGGTCTCGTCGAACCACTGCCACGGCACGCCGTCGTCGCGCATCTCGGTGACGCCCTGCGCCACCCACGTCGCCGCTCGCGGCGGCATGTTCCCCGGCTCGGCTTGCCAGCGCGGGCGCACCAATGTCGGGTCCAGTCCGGTGACGCCCGTGAACAGGTCGTGGAAAAAACGATCGAGCGCCTGATCGTCAAGCGGCGGCGCGCCGGATGGCGCCAAGTAGCCGCCGGTGCTGGAATCAGCCATGGTTGACGCCCTCGGGGTCGGTGAGCTTGCACACGGCCCGGGTGAAGCCGAACCCGGCGTAATCGTTGACCACGGCCACCACATAGGTCTGGCCGCGGTAGATGATCTGGTCGGGCTGGCCGCCAACGGTGGGGCCGTTCAGCGGACTCTGCGTGGTCACCAGGATCGTGTCAGCGTAGGTCTGCAGATCATCGAGGCGCTGCATGCCGATCTTGGCCGGGCTCGTGACGACGGCCTGGATCGTGGTGCTGGTATTCGTCGTCGTGGTCTCCCCGTAGCTGTCGACCACTTCGGCGCGCTGCACCCGGGTAACGAGCTGCAGGAATCGCGGATCAAAGGCTTGGGCGAGGTTCAGCATCGTCGACGACGTAGGTGATGGACTGCTTGTAGGCACCCGTGACGATCAGCGGCGTCTCGCCCTGGAACCCGCGACGCCGGCGGTCGGCCAATGTCGAGGCGGCGAGCTGGGGGGCAAGCACGTCGTTGATCTTCTGCACGACGGCGTCGCGCGCCAGTGTCCCGGCCCCTTCAAGCGCGCTCTCGGCGATGCCGGTGGCGTTCGATCGCAGCTTCAGGATCTGCTCGGCGCCCTTGGCCATGCGTCGCTGCGCATCCGGCCACGCCGCTTGCACGCCGGGGATCAGGTGTGCTCGGGCCGGGATGTTGGCCTCGGGCGAGCCGAATTCGTTGATCAGCCCGATCTCGGCGTTGGTGATCGGTCCATCGTCGCGCTCGTTGTCGGCGCTATCGGATGGGATCCCGACCAACACTTCGCGCTTGGCCATGGCCGCCATGGCGCGCATCAGATCCGGCACGCGGTTCTTGATGACCTTGGTGGCCACGGTCAGCAGGCGTTGATCTGCAGGCCGCCCGCGCCCATCATTCCGGCGAGCTGCCAGTACTGGACGCCGTACTGCGTCCGGTTGAAGGTGCCGGCGCCCGGGATCGTCACCGAAGCGACATCCTGGGTCACGCTGACGCCGTCGACCGCCTTCGAGACTTCGGGCCCGGTCACGCTTCCGAGCGACCCGGCCCCGTTCGCCGCCGCTTGCGCCGCCGACAGCTGGGATGCCTCGTTGGCCAGCACCAGGTAGTGGGCGGTCAGGAGGGCCGTGCCCTGGTTGGTCAGCGCCCCCCACCGGGTCGGGTTGACGAGGTTCACCGCGACGCCCAGCCAGAATGCGACCAAGGGGTCGGGGTAAATCCCCTGCCCGAACTCGGGGAAGATCGCCCGGAAGTCGGAAGGGTTCACTTCGCGTCAGCCGGCGCGGCTTGCTCGGCGGCCGCCTTCTTGCCGCGCGACGCCGCAGTGTCGACCAGCGACTTGATCTCGCCCTCGACCTTCGCAACGGCGCCCTCGGCGGCCAGATGGAGTTTCGTGTACCAGTGCTCGGCGACGATGTCCGGCACGTCGTGCACGCCGACGCCGTAGGCCTGCTGGGTGCCGTCCTGATGGGTCAGCGTGAACGGCTTGACGACTTGAATCTGCATGGAAATCTCCTGAGGAGACGGCCGGCGCGAGGCCGGCTGCCAGCGAGCGCGCGAGCGCTCAGATGCCGTCGGCGTAGCGAACGGTTTCCGGATACACGAACTCGGTCACGCCGATGCGCGAGTACAGGGTCGTGCGCTTGAACAGGCCCGCGGTTTCCAGCGGGGTCTGCAGCAGCGTGGTCATCGGGAAGCGCACGCGGTCGTAGGCGCGGGTGTAGGCGACCATGCGGTCGGTGCCGCCCGCGCCGGCGCCGGTCAGCCACTTCACCGGGTGGATTTCCAGCGGCACGCCGTTTTGCTCCATGCACAGCGAGTTGCGCGCGATGTAGTCGGCGATCGAGCCGCCCGGCGCCACCGGGGTGGTGCCCTGCAGGATGGTCATCGGCTGCAGGAGCAGCGGGTACTTCGCGGCCGGCACCAGGATCTGTCGCGGCGCGACCGCGAAGGCGGCAGCCGTCCAGGTGGCGATTTCCAGGGAGCGGATGTCGGTCAGAATCTCCTGCGCGGTCTTGTTCGCCCACAGCGGCGAGCTGGCCGCGCCGTTGACCACGTTCGACGCCGTGACGTTCGGGCTGTTGCACAGGCCGTAGACGCCCAGGTCGGTGTCGCCCAGGTAGACCTGGTTGTCGATGTCCATGTTCCACTTGAGGCGGATCGCCTCGAGCTTCTGGCTGTCGATCGGGCGGCCGAGCTGCATGGCGCTGACCAGCTCGGGGATGCTGTAGGCCAGCTCCTGCCCCCAGAGGTTCAGCGGGTTGGCCGTCTTGCCGATGTCCAGCTGCATGCCGGGCACGCTCGTGGCGTTCTTCGAGATCCACGACTTGCCGGTGGGCGAGTTGCCGCCGGTGGCCGCGAAGTTCGAATTCGTGAAGCTGGACAGCTCGTCGCCGATCGTGACATCGGTGCGGATGTCGATGTCGCGGTGCCACGTCACGGTCACCAGCGGCTGGTGGAGGGTCTGGTCCAGGCGCTCGAGTTCGCCGATCAGGAAGGCGCCGGCGCTGTCCAGGGTGGCCTGGTCGAAGGTCATCAGACCGTCGCGGGTGTAGATCTTTTTGCTCATGGTTCGTTCCTTTGGGACGAAAAAAAAGCCGCCCGGAGGCGGCTTTCATGGGTGCGAGTGCGGTCAGATGTTGAAGGCGATCTCGGAGTTGCCGTTCGCGTCCGCGGCCCCGGTGAAGTAGGCGTTGGTCAGGGCGAACGAGTTCGTCCCGTCCGCCGACGCTTCGAAGCCGCCCACCGGCGAGTTCGGGTAGCTGGCATTCGCCACCGTGCGCACGTACACGGCCCCGGCCTTGGCCGGCGTGCCGCGCGAGACGTACACGCTGATGTAGCCGAGCTTGAGCACGTCGACGGCGCCCGAGGTCGGGGGCGCCGACGTGCCGATCGCGGTATTGACGCCGTCGCCGCCCTGGGTCGGGAACGGACGCACCAGCACGCCGTACACCGACGCCGCGGTGTCGCCGCCGGCGATGGCGCGGACGTGTCCGGTCGTGGCGTCGACGGCCACCGGCAGCCCGTAGGCGGCCGGTGCGCTGCCCGTCAGGAGGATGGCGGTCTCGACGGCGACCGCCAGGCCGGTGCGGCTCAGGGTCCCGGGGATGCCCGAGGACATGCGGTACAGGATTGCATTGCTCATGTTGGTGTCCTTGAATGGGTCAGATCGTCAGCTTCAGATCTTGCGGGCGGCGGCCGCGGCTTCGCGGGCCTTGGCGATGTTCGCGGCGAACAGCTCGTTCTTGGTGATCACGGCGTCCTTGGCCACGGCGCGCGGCGCGCTGTCCTTGGTGTTATTGTGGTGCGCCATCAGCACTGCGGCTGCGCTGAACACGGAATCGAGCGACCGACCCTTGAGCTTGTCGAGCGAGCGCCCGGCCAGCAGCGCGTCGAGCGCCTTCTTGCCCGGCTCGGTGGCGTAGGCCTGGCGCAGCGCCTGCAGCTTGCAGCCGCACACGGCGTCCTTGAACACCTTCGACTTGGCGTCGCCGGTGGGCGCGGTCAGCTGCAGCCCAGGCGCGACGATGGCGGCGCGCTGCACCACGGTGGCGTAGCTGTCGCCGGTGTATTCCGGGTCGTCGTCTTCGTCGTTGCCGTCCTTGGTCTCGGCCTCGCGCTTCTTGCGCTCCTCCTCGTCGGCGGCTTCGTCGCGCGCCTTCAGCGCCTTGGCGACGGCGTCCTGGACCTTCTTCTCCAGATCGTCGTCCTTCTTGTCGTCGTCATCGTCGTCGGGCATGGCGTCGATGGTGGCCTTCAGGACGGCCTCGTCCTTGGTTCCGAGCACCGCCCGGAGCAGGCCCTTCCAGCTGGGTTTCTTCATTTCATGGTCCTTGATGGAACAGGTTGCGCCGCAGCGTCCCCGCGGGACCAGCGCGACATGGTTTCCGACGATGGACAGTTGCCTGGCCTTCCCCGGTTCGGTTTGCTCGTAGCGGGCCTCATAGCCGCACGAGACTTCGCGCAGGCCCAGTTGCACATCGCGGATGGCAGCGGCCTGCGTGATCAGGAGATCGGCGACGAGCAGGTTCTCGCGCCGGCGCACGTTCTGGACAGTCCCGACCGCGACTTGGCTCCAGGTGTCGGGGCCCACCAGGTCGTTCGGGTGTAGGTTGGTGACGGGCTTGCCCTCGAAGCTCGCCATCGCCGTATCGGAGAAGACCTGCTCGGGCTCGCGCGTGACGTAGATGAAGCCGGTCTCGTCCGGCTGGATGCCTTCGAGCTCGCTGGCGTGGTAAACCAGCACCCCGGTGCGCGCGATCGCGACGTCGCGGCAGAGCAGGAAGCCCTCGGGCGTCAGGCCCTGGTTCGGACCGATTTCCTCGGTGGTGTGGATGCCGTCGCCGGTGTAGCCGTTGGCGTGCGCGGCGGCGGCTTGCCGTTCGGCGTCGGCGCGGTCGGCATAGCATGTGCCTGAGTCGCCCCATTTCCAGCCGCTTCCGCCGTCCGGCAGGGTGCAGGATTTGATGGGCATATGGTCAACCTTCGGAGGGTTCTGACATGCGCGCGATTGCTCTGGCGCTATTTCTCTGCGCGGCCCCAGCGTGGGCCACGAATGTGCTGTTCGCCCCGTACATCGACCCGCTCACGCATCAGCGGGACATCCTCTATCTCACCGACCGGCGGTCGGTGGATTGCTCCGGGGAGTGGCGCGCGGCGCGCGTCGAGAAGAATCACGGCGGCGCGGTGCCGACGACGCCGATCTGCTGGGCCTTCGGCTCGATGTCCGGCTACTACGACATCGCGTTCGCATCCACAGGGATGGTCAATCGGGACGTTGGCGGCTTCGCGCTAGTACCGGGCGCTCAGAAAGCGTGGCAGGCCGTCTTAGCTGAGCGCATGCAGGCCATGGAGCACCAGGCCACGCGTCAGCGCCGAGCTTGGGGCCCGGGGCTGGCGCCCCACCCCTAGAGGTCCGGCAGGATGATCTGCGCGGTGCACCGGCAGTTGAAGATCTGCCCAGGCGGCGTGGTGGTCCCATCGCTGAGCGTCGGCGGCTTTCCGATCTCGCAGACCTTCCCTTCCATCTCGCGGTGCGACTTGCGCACGGCGCGATCCTTCGATGTGCGCCAGATGTAATGCGTCGCGCCGATCGCAAGCGCCCGGGTCTCCGTCAACACCGACCCGGCGCGCGCGACCTCGGTGCGGGCGATCAGCGTGGCGCGGCTCTCTGACACTTGGCCCGACCGCGCCAGTTCTGCGGCAATCTCATCCGGACGGCGGCCGCCCATCCGGGCCTCGGTCGCGAGCTTCTGCACGCGGCGTCCTTCCTCGATCGGCAGGCTCGTGATGTAGTGCACCTGGCGCTCAATGAAATCGCGCATCTGCGCGCCGGCGCCGTCGCTTTCCACGACCTCGCGCAGGCGCTGGCCGATCTTCACCGACTGGCGCATCCACATCGTTCGGTCCTGCGCGTCGAGCTTCTCGGCGATTTGCTGCGCGGCGCGTGCCGCCCACGGTCGCAAAATGCCGCCGTACTGCTCCAGCGCCGTCTGCATGGCAGCCAGCCCGCTGATCGTCATCGGGTCGTGGCTCTCCACGATTCGCCCGATCTGGCGCGCGACCTCGCGCAGCTGGCGTGCGTAATTCTCTTCAATCCACCGCGACTTCGTGAAGGGATTGCCCTTCGGCCCGAAGCGATGGAGATTGTCATCGTCGCGCGTGAGCATCACGCCTCCTGGTTCATGCCCCCGAGCGCGTTGGGTTTGACGAACTGCTCCGGCGGGTCGACGTCCGCCGGCGGCGGCCGGTTGTCCGCTGCCTCGATTTCCTCGTCGCTGATGTTCGTGAACACGCCGGTCAGGTGCGACTGCTGGCGCAGTTCCTTCAGGGCGGTGGCCGGGCTGATCACCGACGACTCGACGGCCTTGATCACGCTGTCCGTGGTCGATGCGGCGATGTCGGCGCGCTCCTTCTCGGTCACCAGCCACAGCGGATTGAAGCGGAACCGGAATCCCTTGGGCAGCGGCTTGCCGAGCGTGCTGCGCGAGGCCACGTCGAGGATCTTCACCAGCGGAGCGCGCAAGCTGGTTTCCTGCTGCTTGGCCAGGTGGTCGTAGTACGTGCGCAGATCCGAATCGCCGGTGCTGTTCAGGCCGCCAGGCGATTGGCCGAACAGACGCACCAGCGGAATCTGCCAGGCGCCGGAGATCTGCTGCCCAAACTGCAGCATCATGTCCGACAACCCGGCGAAGCTGTACTGCTGCGCCTCGAACTCGTCGGTGGTGTCGAGCAGCGTGATGCCCTCGTTCGCCTGCGTCTGGCGCATGTTCGCCAGCTGCGCGGTGAGGCCGGCCATTGCGGGGCCGCCGGCGGCGATGATCTGCCGCAGCCCTTCGACCTTCATGATCCGCAGGTGCGCCTTGTAGACCAGCTGCGCGGCGCCTGCCGAGGTGCTGTCGAACGCGACCAAGCGGTCATAGATGCGCTCGATGACCGATTCGCCCCAGTAGTTCTCGGTAATCTTCTGGTTGAACGGCAGCTCGATGCCCACCATGCGCACGACGCGCGAGTGGTGAATGCGCGGCCAGTAGTTCAGCGTCGGCTCGTACTGCACCAGGTCGTAGTACTTCGGCAGCCCATAGTCAGGCCCGAGGTCGCTGATCAGATCCGCCAGCGTCGGTTGCACCATCCATCGGTCGATGGGCATGATGCCCTTGAACTGCCCCTCGGCAATGCTGTCGAGGTTGAGCGGCGATTCCGGGTCCTGGCCGTCGAGCATCAGGTAACCCAGCGCGCCACCGTACAGACGCGACCACTTGATCACCTGGTTGAGCGACTGCCAGATCTGCAGATCCTGGATTGCGGCCTGCAGTGCCTCCTTGTCCTGCGGGTCGAGCTGCGTCTCCAGCTCGATCCCGGCGCGCGTCATGTCGTCGGCCGGCGCGTCCACGGCCATGCCGACCAGCCAGCTGCCGCGGTACATCCATTCGAGCTGGATGCGCAGGCGCGTGATCGGGTTGAATCCGTATGTGCTGTTGCTGATCTGATTGGACGCACCGATCCCCAGAGCCGCCTGGAAATTCTGGAAGCTGTCGAGGGTCGGTTTGGCCATAGTCAGGCAGGTGCGAGGCTGGCCCACAGGCCGAGGTGATTGCCGCCGAGCAGTTCGGCGAACGCGCGGCTCAGCGCGTCGATCTGGTCGTCATGGGCGCCGTTCGGAAACATGCGCATCTCTTCGATCAGCGCGTCGTTCCAGCCGCCGCGCACCATCAGCACGTTGCCGACGTTCACCTGCGCGGCCAGCGGCTCGGCGCGGGTGATCTTGTCGCCCGACTCCGGGCTCGAGATGACGGTGAACCCAGCGAACTGGCGCGTCAGGTAGGTGACCTGGGTCTTGCCGGCTTGCCCCGGGTCCTGCGGGATGCTGAGTTTCGTCGTGAAGCTGTCGCGCCGCGCTGTCGCCAGCATCGTCGCGTCGCGGTCGTCCGGGCCTTCCTGCACGCGCACCATGTCGGCGATCAGGAACCGCCCGTCAGGCAACCGGCCCAGCTTGGCGCCGACGGTCCAGTCGCCGCCTCCCGCAACCGAGGCAAGGTCCCAGCCGCGAATCCAGGAAATCGGTGCGCCGAGCGGTACGGCGTCTATGACCTCGATGCGGTCGGGCTTGAACAAGCCGCCTTCGAGCGGCGACGGAATCTGCTGGTACAGGCTCGGCCAAGTGATCGGCTGGGACTCGAACTGCTTCCAATGCCCCGCGTCGAACCACTCGGGCCACAGGTACTCGCCGCGTGCGCGCCCCAGCGGGTCGGTGTCGGTGTCGCAACGCGCCTGCAGGCACAGCACGCGCCAGCGGTGGCCGTCTCGGCAGTCGAACACACCGGACTCGCCTTTCCAGCCCTCCGGCAGGATCCGTCCGGCCAAATCCTTCTCGCTCCAGCGCGTCTGGATCAGCACCACCCAGCCGCCCGGGATCAGGCGCGTCTTCAGGTCGTCGTTGTAGGCGGCCCAGGTCTTCTCGCTGACGGCATCGCTGTTGGCCTGCTCGCGACCCTTCACCGGGTCGTCTATCACGATGCCGTGGGCGCGGTTGCCGGTCACGCCCGAGAGGATCCCCGCGGCCAGGTACTCGCTGCCGTTGGTCAACGCGAATTCCTGCGCGGCCGCAGAGTCCCCCGACAGCGTCGCATCGAAGATCGACGCGTACAGCGGCTGCCGGATGATCGCGCGCGTGCGCCGGCCCATCTTGCGGGCCAGGTCGTCGCCGTAGCTGGCCAGGATCACCCTGCGGTCGGGCTCGCGGCCCAGGTAGTGCGCCGGAAACACGACGCTGGCATAGCTGGACTTCGCCGAGCCAGGAGGGGCGAAGATCATCAGCCGCCCGTGCCTGGTTCGGCTGACCTCTTCCATCGCCTCCAAGATGAGACGGTGGTGATCGGCGAGCAGAGTTTCTGCGGGTGCGAACTCTGTGCAGTTTTCGTCAGCGGATACAGGTCGCCCAGGAACGTCGATCTGCTCCGCGAACCGGATCGGGTTAGCCTTCGCCGCCCGGCGTTTCCTCTCCTCGGCGAGCCGCAGAAAGCTCTGCTGCTGCCTGAGCAATTCGAGCCTGGCTGCGCGCGATACTGGCGTCAAGTTCTTCATCCGTCAGCTTGCGAAGTTCATCCCCCGGCGCCACGGGCGGAGGCGCTTCCTTCGGGTCAAGACCGAACGCCTTACGTTCCCCGTCCTGCCGGATCTTGATGGTCTCCGCCGTGATCTTTGCCAGCTTGGCCAGTTCGAAATCGCGCTTGAGGATTGCCTCGTCGGAGACGGCCTTGTTAGCCTCCCATTCCTCTTGGTGCTGGTGAACCTTCGCGGCGCGTCGTTCGGCTTCCGCGTCAATCGCTTCGGCCTTTTTTTGGGGGTCGCTACCTGCGACTATGCCTGCGACTTTCTCTGCGACTTTGCGATGAATGGCCGGCTCGACATCCTGGGTCCACCCCTCTGCGGCGATATGGTTCTGAAGGGCTTTGCGACTGACCCCGTATCGCCGGGACAGCTCTGACTGGCTGGCGCCGGCCTCGTACTCGGCTCGAATGCGCTCCCAGTCGAATTTTGGGGTACGTGCCATGGTGTTCGTCGTTGCCCGCGCCTGCCGATCATCGCACCAGGGAAAGGAGGAGACCTGGCGGATCAACGCATCGCGGGCTGCCGGTGTTTTCGCCCACCACGCTCTCGCGCTTTGGTCCGGCTGGGGGCGCCATGGAGGAATGAAAAAAGCCGCCGGACATCGCTGTCGGGCGGCTCGGAGACAGTTCTAGCACTGTCAGATTTCGTCGTAAATCTACATGGCTTTTGCAGGTCAGTCAACGGGAGGGAGGCAGTCGGCCAGTTTCTCGCTCAGCGTCGCGTATCCGGTCGCCAGTAGGCGCTCCAGCTCGGCACCGATCTTCTTCGCCTTCACCCCGATGGTGTGCGCATCCTGTCCTTGCGACTTCGCGAGCGCACCCAGATTCACCTTCGCGCCGAAAAATCTCTCGACGCACTGCCTGCGCACACGGTAGCTCGTGATCGTCCCGGAGAGCGCCGGTGCGACGGCGTACTGGGCCAACTCGTCCAGGGCGTCGTTGCGCTGATCGTTCGGGAGATAGCCCATGCAGCAACGCGCGCCACACCGGCACCTTACACCTCGCGGCATGTAGCGCGCGTGCATCGCGTTCTTGACGTGCCCCGGAAGCTCTCGCACCGCAGCCTGGATCATGCCGGCCTGCGCTCGGGCATCGAGTCCTGTTCCCATGCCGGCATATTCGCCCGCTGTCGGCCTCGTGCCGGCGCGACTCAACATCGTTGGCCCGCTCGGGTCCTCGTAGTTGAACGCGGCCTTGAGCAGAGCGTCGAGCGATGGTTTGAGAGGACGGTCGTTCATCGGATGGGCTCCTTGGGGTGGGGATCTGGTCGAGGCTCAGCGCCATGCAATGCCGCAGCGGCCGCGCGGCGGATCTCGCGATGTGCATTGCGGCCCAGGTCGCGGGGATCGAGCAGCCGCTTGGCCAGGTCGCGCAAGCGATGCAGTTCCTCGATGATCTCGGCGGGGTTCGTCATTCGTGCAAACCTTGCGTATTCAGAAGGACCAGGGTTTATGCAGTTTTTGCGGGTTTGGGTAGGTTGGCTCGTGCTAGGCCGCTAGCTCCGCTGCTATTCCGCTACCCACCCCCTAAAGGGGGTGTGGGATAGCAGAAATAGCAGCCCCTGCGGGGTGCTAGTCGCGCTAGGAATTGTTAGAACTAACAGCGAATAGCAGGAATAGCAGTCGAATACGCAGCGCATTGCTCAATCCTCCTCATTCCAAACACGTACAAAACCGCCGTTTTGATCTTCGCCCATCGTCAGCTGCCGTTTCAGTGCCAGGGACTCGATGGCCTGCCGCGCAAGATTTGCGCGTTGGTCCCGCTTCGAAGGGTCATGCGCCATCTGCGCCACGGACGCGGCCACTAGCTCAACCTGTGAAACCCGACCGTCTGGCACCAAGCCTGCGAGTTCATGTAGCTGTCCAAGCACAATGCGCTCGTTCTTGCCGAGCTTGTCCGGGCGCTGCTGGTTACGGCGTTGTGCGACCCGGCCGAGCTCGACCACGCAGCTCGTGATGTCGTCACCGTCTTCGTCTTCTCCCAGCAGCACGGTATTCAGCTTGAACCCGATCTGCTCCCCATCCCGGCCGTCTTTCATCTTCGTGATGGTCAGCGCCCGTGCCTCCTCGAAGCGCGTGACCTCGAGCTCGGCGTCGGCCGCCCCCTTGATGCCCGACCAGCCCCGCGAGCCCTTGCTGGCGTCCTTGCCGCTGTGGTGCACCAGCACCACCGGCGCGTGGCCGGCGGCGCGACCGATCGCGCGGCAGCGCGCCAGCGCCGCACCCATGTCCTCCCCGCTGTTCTCGTTCGCGCCCGGCGTGACCTGGGCGAACGTATCGACCACGACCATGTCGTAGGGAGGCCGCGCGGCCAGCTCCTTGCACAGATCCTTGACCTGGCTCGCATCGAGCAGGTTGGGCGTCACCTCGTGCAGGACGTCGATGGGGAGATCCCGCTCCAGGACGCCCACCTGGTGGCAGTAGGCGCGCACGCGCTGGCGGAAGCCGCGCACGCCCTCGGCGACCAGATACAGCACGCGGCCCTGTGTCACGCGCTTGCCGCCCCACTCGACGCCACGCGCGATCGCGCCGACCATGTCGAGCATCAGGAAAGTTTTGCCGCTGCCCGACTCACCGAACAGCACGATGGTGTCAGCGCGCGGGAGAACACCCTTGATGAGCCACGTCAGTGGTTGGTTGTCGGCCGCGAACTCGCCGAGGGACTGGATCGGGAAGCGCCCGCGTGGTGGGCCCGGGATCACCTCGAAGTCGGACGCGTCCGCCACGGCGCCGACCGTGGCGCCGACGTCGCGCGCGGCCTTGAGCAGCGTGCCGCCCGTGACGGTGGCCGCGTTGGTGCGCCCGAACCCCTCCCACTTCGACTCGATCAACTCGCGCCCGGCGTAGCCCACGCCGCGCGCGCTCCACTGGTCGACCAGCTCCAGCCCCTCGTCGCTGCCGCCGGTCTCGAAGTGCACGGCCATCATCAGCCGCAGCCACTCGTCATAGCCGGCCGGCGGCGTGATCGCGCCCAGGCACTCGCGCACCTGCTCGAGGGTGAGCGACGGCTCGGCATCGGTAGCGCCGACGCGCGGCGCGCCGAACCGCTGCTCCACCAGCCGCAGCAGCGCGGCAGACGGCGGCGCGATTACGCCGTCGCTGCCGGTGAGCAGGCAGTCGGCGAGCACGTGCCCGGTGAAGGTGACGAAGCCCTTGCGCGCGAAGGTCTCCAGCCCATAGTCCCGGCCGTCACCGGCATGGCGCTTGCGGTCGGCGAGATCTCCTAGCACGAACGCGCGCACGCCGGTGCCGCTGGGGCTGAGCTCGGCGTAGGTGCCCGCCACCGCGTCCAGGACCTCGATGCGCACATTGCCGGCGGGGTCCACGCAGTGATCGAAGTCCAGGGCGGTGATGGAGCCGTCGAGCGTCGCGAACCCGACACCGTCGGCCTTGAGCCGCCGGGCCGCGGCGACGGCCTGGTCATAGGTGACGAGCTTCGCGCGGTCGCGCGTCGAGCCGTGACCGCCCCAGCGCACACCGCCATCGGTGTAGTGGGGCACCTTGCGCATGCGCCCGGGCTTGGCCTCGTCGGGCTTGAGACGCCAGATCAGCCAGCGTGGCATCTCACGCAGCTGGCGCGGCGGGTCCTGGTGCGAAAGGTGGTCTGGATCGTGGGGCGCCGGCATCATCCGCGCCCCCAGCAGCTGGAAGGCATTCCCTGTCACTCCCTGAAGTGACCGGGTCAGTCCCCGGCGTTCCCCGAGATGCCCAGGCGCGACGTGCGCTCGGTGATTACTCTGGCGGTCAGGACGCGACGACGCACCTCGCGCTCGACAAGATCCCGGACGAACTCGCCGAGATCCTTGCAGTCAGCGTCGGCCAGGACCGCCATCGCGGCGTGCAGATCGGGGTCTAGTTTGAAACGGACGTCTTTGGGGTCGAGCATGATCAGTGCGTCGTCGACTCAGAGGGGTAGAGATCCGGGCGAAGCGCGTGGCGGCTGATGCCGGTCAGGCGCTCGACGTCGATCACGCGGATGGGCGGAACGACCCCGGTGGCGCACCAGCGTTGCACCGCCTGGGGTGTTACCCCCAAGGCGCGCGCGAGCGCTGATTGACCGCCAGCCGCGTCGACCGCACGTTCGATAGCGTTGGGCATGGTGTCGAAGGGTGGGAAAAAATGCTACAACTACAGCTTACAACGCGAGACGGCCGACTACAACCGAGATTTGCAATGCGCTCTACAACGGGCGCTTGTAAAGTTTCGCGGATGGATACTTTTGCGCAACTGCTGGCGCGCTTGCGGCACATCAGTGGCTTGAACCAATCGCAGCTCGCGCGGGCGGTGGGCGTCACGCCCCAGGCGGTCCAGAAGTGGGAGAGCGGCGAAACCGCGCCGAGTCGGCGCCGGGTAGAGCCGCTCGCACGCGCTTTGGGCGCGGATACCGTCCAGTTGCTGGATGCTCTTTTCCCGGGGAGGACGCCCCGCGAGGCGGGAAGTCCCGAGAACGACAGCGTCCCGCTGATCTCCTGGGTGATCGCCGGCCACTGGGCCGAAGTGGAAGACCCCTACGCCGTGGGGGACGCGGAAACGTGGCTGCCGTGTCCGTTGCGCCACGGGCGCCGCACGTACGCCCTCCGCGTCGAGGGGTCCAGCATGTACAACCCCGGAGGGTCGCCCTCCTTTGCCGAGGGCGATGTCATTTTCGTGGACCCTGAACGCGACGCCGTGCACCGATCCCTGGTGGTGGTGCGTCTCGACGACGAGAAGAAAGCCACCTTCAAGCGGCTGCTCATCGACGGGGAACGCCGCTATCTGGAAGCGCTCAACCCTTCATGGCCCGAGCGGATCATCCCGATCAATGGAAGCGCTACGCTCTGCGGCGTGGTGATCGGCCGTCTAGAGTCTTTCATCTGAGAAGAGAACTGCGCGAAAGCTTCCGCCCAATGCCGTCGTGGGTCTTCAAGCCCTGAACTCTTCAAGGGCCGATCGCAACAGCCGCTTTCGAGCGGCTTTATTTTTGCCGGAATTACAACTTGCGCTTGCAATTCTGAAATTGCGGCTGTAACCTGTGGTTGTACGTGCTCCGCTGAGCACCCCGACAACGACAGGAGAACGACGATGCGATCTGAATTCGACGCCCACGCCGGGCTGAGAACTGCAGCCGAGAGTCGGCTGCACGCCCCCCTCGGCAATTCCGGGAATTGTGACCAGAGGCGCACTTGCCGTTGCGCGCCCGAGGCCTCCAGCACTCCCCTCCTCGCCATCATCTTCGTTGCCCTGGTCGGGGCGGCCGTCGGAGCGGGGCTGGCTCTCCTGCTCGCCGGGGGCTGACATGCTCAGCGACCGCTTCATCACCAGGCACACCCCACTCGAGCACCTGCTGCTAGAGCCGCCCGTCACCGAACTCGAACGCGAGCTGCAGCGGCGCCTGCGCGGGAGCGCCGACGAGATCGACACCGCCGCGCCTCTGCTCGATGCGATCAACGACGCCGGCATCTCGGCAGAGAACGTCGATGCCCTCGGCGATCTGCTCGGTGCGGCCCGGCGCATCGATTCCGACGATCTCGCGGAGGGCGCGAAGTTCCTTGGGGTGCTCAACGACCGGGGTTTCGAAGGCGGCCAGTCCGAGGACCTGGACGAGCTACTGCACGTCTGCGCGTCCGAAGACATCGTGCTGGGCACCGACCTTCAGCGTCTCGTGGACGAGCACTGCCGCATGCGGGACCTGCTGGAACGCGCCAAGGACCTGTTCGAGGCGATCGACGGGACCAACCCCGAAAACGAGCAACTGCTCGACGAGTACCGAGCTTTCTTCACTGAAACGCCGGGCGAGGTGGCGCTATGAAGCCGACCGCTGCGGGTTTGTTCTGGCTCGGCTACGCCGCCGTGCTGTCAGGCGCTCTGGTGTGCTGCACGCGCGCGCACGGTGCGCAGGTCGAGGTTGGCGCCGGCACCGCGCAGGCGCAGACCAACGGCGATGGCACGTGGTACCAGCTCGGCAATCCGCATGCCCTGCAGCTGCGCAGTCGCGCGTTTCTGCTCGGCCTGACCGGTGACGTCTCGGCGCATTTCGCATGGCACCTCGATGCTGTCGATCTCGGCACCGTCGGCGTGGATTCGTGGGACACCGTCGCGGACAGCAACTATTCCCTCACCCAGCGCCGCTGCCTTGCGACCTGCGACCGGCTCGCGCACCTGGTCGGCAGCGGACACGTCTACGGCGTAGCTGCAACGCTCGAAGCGCACACCCGCGGCGCGTGGCAGATCGGCGTCGAGGCCGGCCCGTTCATCTATCACTCGCGCTTCGGCATCGCTTCGGCCAACTACACCGCCGTGACGGGCTGGACAAGCCCGTACAGCGGCGGTTGCAACCCCGATTACTGGTCCGCAGCGCCGGGCGGCATTGCGCGGACATGCAGCGGCTGGCACATCGGCGCTGTCGCCGGCGTGCGTGTTGCCCACGGCCGCTGGGCGCTCTCGGTGCGTCGCTACTGGGACGGCGCCGGCTGCCCCATGGCTGCCACCAACGATCCCTGGCCGCCGCTCTGGCACGCCCAGACCGTCGCGATGCTCACCTACCGCTTCTGAGGAGACCGCCGTGACCGATATCGAAAACGAGCAACTGCTCGACGAGTACCGCGCTTTCTTCGCCGAAGCGTGACGCACCTTAACTGAGCACAACCGGAGAACTCCGTGGACGAGACCATCACCAGCTTCAAGGGCTTCGACAGCGCCCTGCAGTGCCGCGACTTCCAGTACGCGGTCGGCCAGACCTACACGCACGACGGGGAAGTTGCCGCGTGCAGCTCGGGCTTCCACGCCTGCGAGTACCCGCTCGACGTGCTGCGCTACTACGCGCCGGGCGGCAGCCGCTTCGCCATCGTCGAGCAGTCGGGCCAGTTGGCCCGCAAGGGCGACGACAGCAAGGTGGCGAGCTCGCGCATCACGATCAAGGCCGAGATCTCGCTCGGCGTGCTGATCAAGGCCGCAGTCGAGTACACGTTCGCCCGCGCCAAGCCGGTCGACAAGACGACTCCCGCATTCAGCGATGAAGAGCGCGGCCACGCGTCCGCGACCGGCTACCAGGGCGCGGCGTCCGCGACCGGCGACCAGGGCGCGGCGTCCGCGACCGGCGACCAGGGCGCGGCGTCCGCGACCGGCGACCAGGGCGCGGCGTCCGCGACCGGCGACCAGGGCGCGGCGTCCGCGACCGGCGACCAGGGCGCGGCGTCCGCGACCGG
>JAEHJW020006076.1_pt1 | contig 28519 bp, 35 predicted proteins | sample 9271431 | NCBI WGS metagenome assembly JAEHJW02 | reverse complement strand
CGGCCATCCCCCCTCCCCCTACTACCGCAAAAACTCCACGCCGAGAAAGATTAATTTCCATGGATAGATTATAACACTTTCCACATGGTATTGCAAGCCCCCACCCCTAGGAGGGGCTTGCAATACCATGTGGAAAGTTAGGATTTATTCTTCATAAGTAATTCGTATTCCCTAAACAGTATTCTTATATTATATTCAATAGTCCGAAAATAATTACAAGAATCCGCATCTATCATGACGTACCCATGCAATGGCAGAAAGGCCCTTTTATTATTCTTTAAATATATTTCTATTTCTTCCAAAGTTTTCTGTAGGTAATTCCAAAAATTTTCTTCCATCAAAATATCAATATATTCAGATCCTCCAAGCTTCGCAAAGTTTAGGACGCTTTCCTTAACGGGAAAACGTATATCAGTTAAATTAAAACTTCTATTGTAGAGAAGACAATCTAGCAAAAAACTATTAACTTCTATCTTCTCATAGAGATTAAGGCTAACTATTGGCTCATATTGAGCCATATAATCCCAAAACTTAGATTTGTATTTCTTGACAAATGGAAGAAGCTCATACCCTAAATAACCTTTTGTTATAAACAAATCTGGAAAGTGTGTTCTATCTTTACTATCCCAATAAGGATAAATAGACGAATCTTGCGTTGCGAAGCAAATAAATCTAAGAAAAGAATTGAATATCTTGGCGCGCAAAGAGTCCTGATCGGTTCTTCGGGCCTCTTCAAAAGCCTCAAGAAGAATGATACTATCTCTTTCTGAGATTTCTGTCGTATTGGGTATTTGTCGATACATCATCTGAGATGATTGACCTCACATCCTTCCTAACTGACTAGAGAATACTACGCGGCCATTAACTCGTCAAGCTTTATTGCCCGACAGGCTTCTAGAAATTTTTTCACATTGTGCTTTACATCTGCTCTTAGTATTGCATTATAATCCCATGGAAAGATTGTTCTTCCCTCTAAAATCAAGAATCCTTGGCTTTTTCGCCGAAAGACAACCTCAATCTCCTCCAGGAGTTTTTCTAAATACTCCCAAAAGCCGTTCTCAAGTAATGCCAGAACCCCCGTCGCGCCAACAGAATCAATTATCAATTCTATACACATTTTAGAATGTATGTATCTATCGATTTGCCCCAAATCGGGCAATTGCAAAAACTTTTCAAGCAATATACTATTAATACGTATTCTACGTCCGCCCCCATCCACTCCTGAAGTGCAATCAAACTGTCCGAGCCACGACCAAAACTTTGATTTATATTTCTTAAATATTAAAGAAAGGTCATGCCCCAACAAACCTTTTGCAATAAAAATATCAACATAATTTTCTCTATCCACTTGTTCCCAGAATGGAAAGATGCCTCCATTATCAGTAGCATAGCTAGTAAATCTCAGAAATGAACTTAATATCCTTGACGGCAAATAGCCCGGAGGACATTTCTGAGCATTGTAGAATGCTGCCTGTAGTAATTGGTCTTGATAAGGAGTAAGTTGTCCATCGTTTTTAGTAACAAAGGATATTTTCTGTTGGCTTCTCATGATGTATTACACCTTATGACTCATAAACGTCTCGAACATTTATATCCCCCCCCGCTAAGTCTTACACTTTGCTAGCGTTATAAATTCTGTATCCCTTAAGTTTTCCAGTTCCCATTGTGATGGCTCGCAACTGTCTGTAAGGCTTGAAGCTCAGCGACCACACTAAATTGATTCAAGAAAATTAAATATATTTAAGAAAACTTGCTTTTGTAGTTTAGTGTCAAATGATAAATAGTCTATAGTGCCCCCCCAACTACAAAAACATTATCCTTCTTTTCTTGAAATATAGATTCTAATTCAGTGCATACTTTATCAAAGTATCCTACAAATCCTTTCTCCCCAAACAAGCTAATGACGTTATTCTTTAACTTTCGGATCAATCTATTATCCGCATAATGTGGTAACAATTTATTTATCATTCCAATGTTATTTTGCCACATTAACTCGTTGAAAATCAAGCTATTAAATAATATTGAGTTAGGATCTAATTGGGGGAAATTTTTACTTGTTAAGATACAATCGAATGTTTCCATCCAATTCCAAAATTCCGTTTTATGCGCGTTAACAAACGCAATATGTTCTATGTCTGGCCTGTATTGACAAATAAAAAAATCTGGTTGATCGCTTGCCACCTGCGCAGCCCAATAAGGGTATATTGTCTCGTCATTGAGAACAAAGTGTGCAAATCTCAAGAACCTATTTAGCGATTGGGCACGCACTGTTGTCTGATCGGCTTGCCGAGCCTCAGCAAAAGCCCTTTTGATAATTTGATATTCCATAGAATATAGAACCATACAGTTGGATGGACTGTGCTGTTTGAAGGTGCATTATACCTTTAACCCACCCCTATTGTCAACAGAAATCAAACTCAAGTATCATTAATTTTTGTTCATCAAACTCTTATCTTCGACTTTCTACATTGTTTTGAAATTCTACAAGCGAAAAAACAATGACGAAGTTTGTTTGCAGATAAATGGATTTAGGTTAAATAAAATTAATCTGAAAATGGGTTGACAAATTTGATATCCCCTATATAATGGGATTCAATCCCCTAGGGGATTTCTTATATATATAGATACTTATCTGATTGATAAGTAAATCTTCCATTGACAAATATTTGAATAAAGCCTAACATTCCTTTGCGTATTGCGCTTCGGAGGTTTCCATGCATAATCAGGCGTTCACCCTGACAAGCGACATTAACACTTTATTAGTTTTGGCACAAAACCCAGAAGCAACAGATTCATCGTTAAACAAAATAATTACAAAAGTAAAGAAATATATTTGGTTTAATTATAGTAAAGAGAGGGTTTTAATCGCCATTATAGAGAATCCAAACGTTAAAAGAAAAACTGTTTGCAGAATTATAAAGAGTTTTGATATATATATGGTGAGACGCGCGGCAATAGGAATGCCATACTTTGATGATGATATATTCCAAATTATCAGGCATCATAATGACAAGGTTGCCATTGATATGGCAATAGAAAGCAACAAACTCTCAGCACTTTCCCTTATCTCGCTAGGAACACATGAAAGCGAGTGGATTAGGAAGCATGCACTTGCCAAATTAAGTCGCATGCCCACTACCTAGCTGTTGTTTTTTCACTCCTTTTATAGTAAAGGTTTCCCAGGGGATAGGCATCGTCATTCCCCCACGAAAGGAGGAGTGACGTATGCTAAAGAACTTGGCTAAATTTCTGTTGGTTTTCGGTCCTGGCTTCATTGTGATGGAAGCGGACAATGATGCTGGCGGGGTGCAATCCTACATGCAAGCCGGCGCGCAGTTTGGCTGGTCTCTTGCCTGGGTTATGGTTTTACTCCTCCCCATTACCTTCATGGTGCAAGAACTAGCTATGCGCCTAGGAATCGTATCTGGTAAGGGCCATATGGCTCTTATCAAGGAGAGGTTCGGTAAGATTTGGGCTTGGATTGCCTTCTCCGATCTCTTCATCCTTAATTTCCTAACCCTCCTCACTGAGTTTGCAGCTATATCCTCAATCTGTGATGCCCTTCACATAAACCGAGGCTATGGCCTCGCCCTCATGTCAGCCCTCTCTTTCGCCGTCATCATGTGGCAAAAATATCGTATCTGGGAAATCCTCATGGTTCTCATGTGTGCCCTAGACACATCTTGGTTTGTATGGCTATATTACCACCCCGCCTGGAATATAGTTCCCAAGGTATCCAATCTCGCCGACATCTCAACCTGGGGAACAATTATGGCCCTCATTGGGACCACTATTGCCCCATGGCAAATCTTCTTTCAACAACGCTGTGTTGTAGATAAGGGGCTAGACCATTCCGACCTATTTGATGAGCGGGTTGACACCTTCCTTTCAGCCGTATTTACTATTCTGGCAGCCCTAGCTATGATGGGGGCTGGAGTGTATTTCTGGAAAGGGTTCTCAGATCCAACCTCTGGCTCTCTATTCACAATGATAATGTGGAGCAATGCAGCCTTCCTCGGGACTGTCTGTGTTAGCCTAAGCACATCTTGGTCATTCTCAGAAATGTTCGGCGAGGAGTCATCCCTAAATCACACTGGCAAGAAATTCCTTGGAATTTATATCCTGGCAATTCTGGGGGCGTCTATTTTTTGTTATTTTTCTAATTCTTTAGATTGGGATATCGTGGCAGTCCAAATCCTCAGTGCAATCCTTCTCCCTCTATCCATAGGAATCATGGTTCGGCTTTTGGCTGGGTTAGAGGCGATCTCAATGTGGTATGAGGTTTTGATATGGGGGGTAATAGCTGTTTTAACTGGCACTACGCTTTGGGGTGTGTAATAAAATTTCTTAGCCACTCAAAGGAGACAGATATGACGGAAGAAAAACGTTTTTTACAGGCAGTCAGAGAAATTTATGATTTAAGGGAGTGTGACGGAGTCGGGATAGATAATACATTTGTAGATTCATTCCTTATGTTTGCTGCGAATTCATTGAATGATTCTTCATTTTACCCATTCTGGGCAAGAATAAGTTATGGTGATTTGGATGATTTTTTGTATTATTTATTCTTTTGGAACGGTAAATTACCTCATCGAACGGTAGAAAATACTTTATTTATTAAGGAATATATATTAAATAATCCACAAAATGTTTGGATTTACTTCATGACTTTACCATCATTTGAAGTTTTAAATCATGATGAATGCGGAAAATTTATGCTTCCTCTGCCATTTGTTAGCAAGATTTTGGGATTTTTAGTAAGTAAAAAATCATCTCAACACTCAAAATCAAACGGTGAATCTTTCCTTATTAAAATGATACAATGCAACCAATTTGTTGATTATCTAAATAGACTGTGGGATGACGTTTCTAATGCCATTCGGTATGGGGCAAGCGGATTATTAAGTGATGGTATTGGCGGATCTCCATTCGATAGTAATTTTTTTAATTCGCAAAATAGACTGAAAGTTTTAGGAACAATAAAAACTCTAAGTCTTGCTTAGAGTTTTCTGTATAAACCGATAGAGAGGCAGAAATGCGATCTTGTTCCTACAGTTTTATAGAGTCTTTAGTGTGGGCGCCCATGCAAAATAAGCCACGTGCCTTGTATCTGGCTTGCAGAGAGGCGGAAAAATCGACTGCTCACTACAAGGTAGGATGCGCCATTGAGTGCTCGTGTGGGACTATAGTTGCTGGACATAGCCAGAACAAAACGCATCCAATGCAAAGAAAATACACCGTCGATCCAGTGAAAATTTGTTTGCATGCAGAAATTCATGCCCTATCAAGGCTGCGTGGGCTTATTCCAATATCTGCCTTAATAGTTCGTAAAAACAAACTTGGACTGGCGAACTCGGCTCCCTGCAATTCTTGCTGCGCTGCGCTAATGGCCTTTGGCGTCAGGGAATTTATTTTTTATAGTAACGCGCAATGGTTTTCGGTTAAGGGCGTATCAGTTCTTTGAAGTCCCTCAAAGAGTAATCAAAGAACTCTATCGACCTATTTGAAAGTTCAATATAAGAGCATGGATATATTTCCCAATAATATAGGAAAATTCTTGACGAATCAATATTAAAACTATATAATTCTTCAATGTTTTTCAGAGTGAAATTCCGTAGATATTCATTGCTTCCATCCAACCCCTTTGATCTTATGGTTAGGTGGGCTCGCAGCATTATTTTCCGCAAGGAGACTGACCTTAAAAAGATCGTGAAGGAACAGAAAATGCTTGCCGGGCTTATCAAGCGGGAATATACTGTCCCCCTATCCCTAGATGAGATAGGGCTGTTCCTGACCATAGTGGTCTCAGAGCAGTTGGAGAGAGAGATTTCCACCGACAAAGAGCAACATACCTAGATAGGAGCCTTCAATGAATGACAGTGCGGCTTACGGCGCGATTCTGGCTATCTTTATAGTATTTTTCTACTTTTTGCCAACATTCTGCGCCTTTTATCGGAATGCGCAGGGGAAGGGAGCAATCGCTTTTTTGAATTTCGCCCTTGGATGGACAGCAATCGGCTGGATCGCAGCATTTATCTGGGCCAATGTGGCGCGTAAGGAATAATGCTTCATTTTATGAAGGAAGCTATCAAATGGACACCAAAATCTCCTTACAGATAGGTCAGAGTCTCGGCTTTGAATAAGGAAATCAAATGGAACAAAACATATCCTCTATCGCAAAAGCATTTTATGATGAGCGGAAGCAACATTCTAGTTTATCCAAGTCTGCCAAAGATTCTATAGACTCTTTTCTTTGTTTTGTATCTTTTACTACAAAAGATGAGAGTTATTATCCATTTTGGGCTACAGTAGGTTTGGGAAATTGCAGTTATTTTGTATCAGAATATGTTTGCTATGATTACGAGAACAGAGCATGTCACGAAGACACTTTAGAATGGCAAGCTTGTGACTTTATTATGGAAAACAGAGATTGCGTTTGGAATTTTTTTAAGAAGTTTCCGACCTTTAAGTTGATAAAAAATTATAACAACACAAATCTCTTGACATTAAACCCAATATTTAGGGCTGTAGTAAAAAAAGCATTTCACAAATCAGACTTCCCCTATAAATCTCAGAAGAGGCTTTTTAGGATTGCTGCATGTGATGGTTTTTTTCAATATGCCGAGCAGTTGGCATATGACATAGCGACAAAAATTCCCGATGACAGTTTACTATGTTCAATTTTAAACTTAAATTTCGCTGAACAATTTAGGCGTGACTGCAAAGAAACATTTTTGAGAAGATTAAAGAATGTCTTGGACCCCTACAGATAGGTCAGATTCTCGGCATGAATAAGGAAAGCAAATGAGACCAAACATACCCTCTATTGCAAGAATATTTCATGACAAGAGAAAAGAATACGATGGTTTGTCAGATCTCACCAAAGACGACATAGACTCTTTTCTTTCTTTTGCGTCTTTTGCGTCAAAAGACGAAAGCTATTATCCGTATTGGGCTAAGATAGACTTTCAAAATCACAGTAGTTTTATATCTGAATATGTGTATCGTGATTACAATAGCTCTCCAGGCCATGGAGATCGGTTGTATTGGCAGGTATCTGAATCCATTTTGGATAACAGAAATTTAGTTTGGAATTTCTTTATGGAGTTTCCAACTTTTGAACGTAAAAGTAATCTATACAACACAAAACGCTTGTTGTTGCAACCAACATTTAGACATGTCATAGAAGTGGCGTGTCATGCACCCAAGCCTTTTTATACTCCCGAAAAGAATATCTTAAGACTTGCGGCATGCAATGAATTTTTCCAATATGCCGACAAGTTATGGGACGATCTTTCTAGAAGATTGCCGAATGACCAGATTTTATGTTCTACATCAGCATTAAAATTTGCTGAACAATTCAGGCTTGGAGGTAGCAGTAAAAAGGAACTCTTTAGAAAATTAAAAAACACTCTAGAACCCTACACATAGATACCAAGACTTTTGTTAACTTTGCTTTATTTGGACTTTTTGCTCTTGCACAGAGAGCGGCCAACAAGGTATTGTGGTAGGTCCAATGGTTTCAACACAAGAGAGGCTGTATTAATGAGTGCGAGAGATTTGTTTCCTGGCTTGGGAGAGGCTGTGGCAAAGCGGACATTCCTTCGGGATATGGAAAATTGGAGCGATGTGGCCTTTAGAGTGGCAAAGGGTAACTGCTCCCTTGGCCCTGAAGATAAGCCATGGCTTATTGAGGATCTGATCGCTAAGGGGGTAATGCTGACTGCTGGCCGGCATCTTCAGAATGGGGATGAAAACCAGCTTGGCCGCGCCGGTGAGTTGTTCTCTAATTGTTCCACCGCCCCAACATCCACACTTCTATTTCTCCATCTTCTATCTGGGAGCGGGGTTGGCCGTTCATATGATGATGATTTGATGGTAGTAGATTGGCAGTCTCTGCGTGGCACGCCAATCCACTTGTATTGTTCTAAGGATCACAAAGACGGCGGCTTTGGTGAGCTTGTAGAGGGCTGTGAGCGCTTCACTATCCCAGACACTAGGGAAGGCTGGGCTAAGGCCCTAGAGCGCCTTGAGACCAAGGCATACGCCCAAGACAAAGACCCTATTCTTTTTGACTTCTCCCGTATCCGGGGCAAGGGAGAGCCAATTCACGGAATTACGCATGGGGTGGCGAGCGGCCCTGATTCTCTAAGAAATGCCTTCGCCAACATTATTGACAATGTAATCAATGGCGAGCCCATGCCTCTCTGGAAGCAGGCAATGTTCGTCGATCATTTTGTCGCGGTTGAGGTCCAAGTAGGGGGAGCCCGCCGGTGTCTAGCTAAGGGGACTTCGGTCCGGCTAAAAAGTGGCGTCTCGCTTCCCATCGAGCAGATTGTGGTCGGCGATGAACTTTGGCATAGGCGAAAAGTCACAGCCAAATTCACCCAGGGCGTCCAAAATGTCTGGGAGCTAGAGACTGATAGTGGCCTATCCTTACTCGCAACAGCCAATCACCGAATTGCCGTCGATGATGGCTACGGCAATATGAATTTCAAAACTATGGATCAGCTTCAGGTCGGCGATACTCTTTTCGTCATGAATACCCAGGATCTAATTATTAAGACTAAGCACGTTTTGGATAAAGTGAAATCTATTCGTGATACAAATACACTTGTTGAGACATATGACCTGGAGGTTTCCCCGGACCATGTGTTTTTCGCAAATAAAATTCTAGTCCACAATTCTGCGAGAATGTCTACAAAATCGTGGCGAGACCCAGATATTGAGGAATTTATCAAAATTAAGACGGACTGCGGACTGTGGTCTAGTAACAATTCCGTAATGGTCGATAGTGAGTTTTGGGAGAAAAAACCAAAAATCCTAAAAGAGGCTATCACTTCTCTTTTCAAGAATGGGGAGCCTGGATTTATCAATGGCGATATGCTTCATGACACAAAATACAAAACATATAAGTGGAAAAAGGATTACAGTGTTGGGTCAGAGCGGTTCCAACCTTCTCAACTTCATGAAGATTTGATTTGGGACATTGGTTTCCGGGCAGAGCATACTAGGTTCCCGACCACCACCAATCCGTGTGTGGTTGGAGAAACGCAAATCCTTACTGATGACGGCTATCAGGAAGTTCAGAAAATTAGCTTCCCCTCCCCCCCGGTCCATTTTTGGGTTGACAATGAATTGCATCGGGGAACATCCTTTCACATTACGGGGATCAAGGATGTTTATACCCTTGAACTTGAGGGGGGGCAATCTATTCGTTTGACCAAAGACCATAAAGTCTTTGTCAAGCGGCAGGATGGCGAGGCCAAGGTAGAGGCGGGGCTTCTTGTGCCAGAAGATGAGGTTGTTTTGTATGACGGCACAACCTCACGCTTCAAGAGCCTAAAGTATTATGGATCGCGGCGCGTTTATGATGCCTCGGTCCCAGGCAAAAACGCCTATATTGCGAACGGCATTAAGGTTTCAAACTGCGGGGAAATCCCTCTGCATGTCATGGGCGGTTTGTGTGTCATTGGGGATGTTGCTCCTGTCTTTGGCACTGACTATGAAAACCTTGAGGCTGTCAAGGCTATGGCGCGCTTTCTGATTCGCGTCAATATGATGGATACAGTTTACAAGAAGGAAGTTGAGCGGACCAATCGAATTGGGGTTAGCTTGACCGGCATTCATGAGTATGCGTGGTGTCGGTTTGGTTATGATTTTTATGACTTGATCGATGAAAATAAGAGCAAGCCATTTTGGGATACTCTTCGAGCATGGAGCAAGGCGGCCTATAGAGAGGCCGATAGATACTCTGAGATGGTTGGAATGAGGACTCCGGCAACTGTAACCACAATCAAGCCGGCAGGCTCTACAAGCAAGCTTTTTGGACTATCAGAGGGCGCGCATCTTCCGGCCAAGCTATTCTATATTCGCTGGGTTCAATTCCGCGAGGATGCACCTGAGATTGAAATGTATGAGAAGCATGGCTATCCAGTTCGGAGCCTAAAGACATTCCCTGGTGTGAAAATTGTCGGCTTTCCCACGTCCCCCTATATCACTCAAATTATGCCGCTTGATAGGATTGTTACGGCAACCGAGGCCACGCCAGAGCAGCAATATCAATGGATCAGACTGCTAGAGAAGCATTGGCTTGGAGAGAGGGGCGGCCAAGTCTCCTACACTCTGAAGATTGACATAGGCAAGGTTGGAATTGAGGAATTTACTAAGACGGTAATAAGAAATCAGCCGACTGTCCGGTGTTGCTCTATTTTGCCGTTTAGTGCCGAGCATGAGACCGGCTATGAATATCTGCCAGAAGAAATTGTTGATCGAGAGACATATCAACTTCTAGTGAGTAATATCGCAAAGTGCAAGGAAGATATTGACATAGAGCATTTAAAGTGCGAGAATGGTGCCTGTCCCATATAGGATCTCAACCATGAGCCAAGAAAATACACAGCCAATTAACATTTGGCCGGTCGTAAAGTCGTTTTATGACTTACGGCGGGAGGAGCCTAAGCTATCCAACTATAAGAAAAAAGCCTTAGATTCTCTATTGGCATTTACTAGCTACTTGACAAAAGACCTTACATATTACCCACATTGGGCTAGAATAGGATTTGATGGGTGTGATTATTTTCTGATAGAGTATATTTCATACTATGATTATGTTTGTTACGTAGATTATGGGTGGTTTAATGGGAGAATGCTTGAGGACCATGAAAATTCTCCTCAATATCAATTATACAAAATTATTATGTCCAATAAGGACCGAGTTTGGAATTTTCTTAATCAGTTTCCGGTTTTTGAGTATGAGTGGTCAGAGGATAAATTAAATATCAGGAATGATATCACTAGAGTCGTGGATTTGTTTATGATAAACACTATGCCACAATTATTCTTGAATAAAAGCATGTTTAAGCTTATGGATTGCGACGGGTTCTTAAAATATATGAAGAAAATATGGGGTGCCCTTGAATCAGAAAACGTAAAGAGGTTTGAGTATTGGACTTCTGATATGGCCGATTTTGTTGGCGGATTTAAGCCAGAAAATAAAGAAGTATTTCTGGAGAATTTAGTGGAGAGCGTAAAGAAAGCAAACTCTATTTCGCTTTCTAACATGCCTCGTCCCACTGGCATACCCCCAGATTGGACTCCAGATTATTGTAAATAATTTCTGTCGGAACAAGTGTTTCTGGGATCAAATCCCCCTACTTTATCACGCGCCCTTGCCCCCGGTGGGGGCGCGTGATAAAGTAGGGGGATGAATTTAACAGAACACATATTTAGCTCTCTACCCCCTCTATTTCAGGCCGAGAATAGTATATTGCAGGGAGAAGCCATATCATTCCAGCCTTTTGTTGATGGGGTTCTGGGGCTTTCAAATCAAATAAATATAAACACTGCAAATTATGGTTGGTTATCGCTTTGGGGCAGTTTATTTGGGGTTCCCAGAAATTCCAATGAGTCAGATAGTTTCTATCGGAAACGTATTCTCTCAACTCTACAAACTTCTGTTGGAACATTATTTAGTATTGCAACATTGGGGCAAACCATTTTGGGACAAACAATAACTGTCACAGATCAGGCTGGAGTCTTAGGCTACAAGATCATTTTGCCGGCCAATGCGAGCCCAGCACAAATCAGTTCTTTCCAGGATTCTTTAGCTAAAGTTCGCCCTGTTGGCGTGCCGTTTTCCTTATATCAAGTGATTGGGGAGAAAAATATCGATACGACATTCTTCGTGAGTGGGCTGGAAAATGACGCTTATTATCTAAATACCTCAACAGTGTCTTTGCCGTTAAACATTTCAGACTATAATATCAATTCTACGGCGTCATTCCCTGTCGATCTTCTGACAGACCCCCTACTTTCTTCTTAGGAGAAGGCAGGGGATATGATATTATCATTCTATGCGAGTTCCTTTATTTAACCAGCAGCAATACCTTAGCTCCTCAAACCTGAATTCTAGTATTGGCACAATTTACAGCGCCATTTCGGAGTTTTTCAATCAGTATTTCAGTTATGGCTTTATCAATATGGACGACATTAGTCTGCAATATAGTGGGCTGAATGTCACCATTACTGCCAACCAAGGATTTGCCTTAAGAAGTGGAACTGGCCTCGGAGTAGTGAATAGCCAAACTCAATACACAGTAAATTTTAGTAGCTTAGTTCCATCGACTGGAACGATAGAAGTATATCTAGTTGGCAGTCTTAACGTCGTCAATATTGATCCATTTGTAGTTGTTCCGCCGCCTCCAGGAGATGCAAGTTATTCTCCAGCAGCAAGTGCCTATACTGGATATGCTAATCAGCAATATCAAATTTACTTTTCCGCTAGCACGACTCTACCAGACAATGTTAATAGTTTTGTTTTGGGAGTAGGTAGTTTAGGGGCTGGGGCTTCTACAATTTCTATTAACACTGAGGCTGCAATAGTTTCGGCGCTCATCCCTCAGTTAAACATTATTCCTATAACATCTTCTCAAACCGTGACTATTCCCGGAGTTTATTCTTTCAATGACTCTGGGTTAACTGTTACTCTGCCTCAGCCGAATAACATAGGGGAAGTTTTTGGATTTGAGGGTGCCGGCACTGTCTCGGGAAGCTTTGTTGGCTTGTATTCCTCTACTGGCACGGCCTCCTCAATGACATTGGGGGCCAATGATACTCTTCTGTTAGTTTCCAATGGATCTGCTTGGATGATTTTTGGCGGGACTTTTGCTGCCATGAACCAATTAACATTTCCTTTACCTATAGCGGCAGGCGGAACGGGGACTGTCTCTCCCTCTCTTACTGCCGGCAATGGACTAACAGTTACGGGGAGCTTTCCTAATCAGCAATACTCACTCTCCACGCCTGTTAGCATATCTAACGGGGGGACAGGAACATCTTCGCCATCTTTAATTGCTGGAAATAATATTTCGGTATCAGGTAGTTTCCCCAATCAAACAATAGGTATTTCTTCTCCGGTTACAATAGGTAATGGCGGAACGGGCGCCACCAATGCCTTATCTGCTCTTCAAAATTTAGGAGTATTTGCAAACAATACTACTTTTATTAGCTCATCGACTACGCTTACCACTGCCTATAACGGATATGTTATTCAGGTAAATAACTCCGCCACCATCACGCTGCCCCCTCCTGCAGCACAGGCCAGTATGACGCTGGCATTTGTTGCCTTTTCAAACGGAGTTGTTATCGAGGCTCCTTCAGGATACTCCTTCGGAGGGGGCGGTCAACTTAATGGTCTAACAAGTTTCACCATGAACGCTATGCAGGATTGTATTTTGGTTAGTAATGGTGGAGCATGGATTATAGTATCGGTTTCATCGCCTTTGGCGAAGTCTTCAATTCCAATGATGATTGTGGATGGTACGCCAGGGAACTATTCATATACAGTTCCTGCGGGGATAGGTAATGTGTGGTGTCGGGTGTGGGGCGGCGGTGGCAATGGCTCTAATAGCGCAGGAGGCGGTTCTGGAGCATATGCTGAAGGGGTTATTAATGTTGCGCCTTATAATACTGTTAATGTAACGGTTGGAGGAGCGGAGGGCACAAGTTCTGTCACATATGGATCGTCAATAAGTATTGTAGCAAATGGCGGGTCTGCTGGGTCCGGCGGAACAGCGAGCATATCTGGCCTAAGCGGCGGCATAACATTGTATGGTTATTATCAGGCAACCGGCTATATTTACGGTTCTCTTTATGTTCCAGACACGGGATGGGGATCTCCTATGGGGGGGCAGAATGTAGCTGGTCATGGCACAACTGCGGCCCAGAATGGACTGCCTGGAACCTTCCCTGGCGGAGGCGGTTCTAGCGGAGCTTTTGGATATGGCGGAAATGGTGGAGCGGGTGCAAATGGCTTAGTGGTCTTGGTCTGGTTATAAGAGATTCCTCGGTTTACGCTTGACAATTCATCCCTTTCCAAGTATCATTATCCAATGATTTCCTACAAACGGAGCAATACAATGTATTGGAAAGCCGCCAAAAAACATCCAGAAGCGTTTGAGGCAAAACTAAAGGAACATAAATCAACAGACAATGACTTCATTTTTCTATCTACTATCAGGGTGAATGATGGTGAGCCTATGGATAATGAGGGTATGTGGGGATGGCATTTCGAGTGTATGGTCACAAAAACCCTATCAAATTATATGATTATCAGGCTAGGAGATGATTTTTCAGACTATGTGGTGCGGTGGAAAAGGGAAAATCCAGCAGTAAATTCAGAAAAGGTTATCTTTCCGATTTGCCTAGAACACTTTGACGCTGTTTTGAATCACCTTATTTATCGCCCAGGTTTGTTTAGGTATATGCCCAATAGGGGTCTATCTGAATATGAGGCGTATGAATGTTTTCATGATCAGATGGGAAGTAGGGACTTGCCATCTTATCGGAGTGTTCGCAAGGGGGAAAACTATGACATCAAGACATCCGGGGAAAATCTAGCTCCTAAGCTAACTCCAGAGCTTGCGATTGCAATGGCGATTGAATGGGACGTTCCGCATGACCTCAAATGAAATCGAGAAGTTAGCTGAGAAGGCAGTGGAGCTTGCATTCATGAAAATGAATGATGATGGGCTAAGTGACGAGCAGCTTATGACATACATTGAAAAATGTATGAAGGATCGCCTATACTACCTAACCAACTCTCATAAAACACACTTTTCTTGAAGGGATATGACAATGCGCGTTAGTGCTACTACTCTTCAAGAGTTAATGCGTTGTCGCCGGCGTTTCTATTACAAATATGTGGAGATGCTTTCTCCTAAGCAACCAGAGGAGTCCTCGGCCCTCCTCTTCGGCAGCGCATTTCACAAGATTCTGGAGTTGTATGACAGAGCAATAAGACAAGGGTCAGATCAAAAGCGGGCTGTGGCGGATTCAATCAGGGAAATAATTAAATATCCTATGCCCACTAATCACAAGATACTAAATTGGCGGTCTCTTGTGAGGAGTTTTGTGTGGTATGTGGAGGAGAACTCTGAATTGGATGTTATTGCCAATGAAGAGGAGTGGGAAGTAGATGTCGATGGGGTTAGGGTAACAGGGACATTTGATGGCTTCATAGAATACTTTGATGGGATTTATTTGCTAGAAAGAAAGACGAGTTCTTCCTATCAGTCAAATAAAATTAAAGACCATTATCTTAACTCCTTCCAAATTCGGCTTTATGATTGGGCGGCAAGAAAGAGGAATGTTCCAAATTACCGTGGGGTTTATTTGGATTTCACTATGGTTTCGGAAAAGAGCGCGAGCTTTTCATCTGCGATCCGTTGTTTTACTGAGGAAGATTATTGGGAGACTGACGCTCAAGTGAAGGAGTTGATTGATATAATCAACAATGGAAATTTGGATTTGCCTAGCCAGACGGCTTGCATGGATTTCGGCAGAAAGTGTGATTTCTGGGGGGTTTGCTTAATGGCAAAGTCTCGAAGAAATCTTTACATAGAAGAAAATTTTGTTCGGGAATAAAAATGGTAGGTCTTTTTGGCTATCGCACATTTTTCGACTCTAAACACGGAACTTGGCATACAGAGATCGAAGCTGATGGCCGGGTCATGCCAATTGAGGAGTTTTCTGAGCTTGATGGAGTAAGTTTTGGAAGTTACTTTGACATCTACGGCTGCGCGGCCTTAAAGAAGCTTCCGTCGAATATGAAGGTTGGCAAGGACTGTTGGATTAAAGTATGTCCTGGGCTCACTGAAATTCCTCATGGCCTTCAAGTTGGCAGAAATTTACATTTTGACCGCTGTGTTGGAATTAAAACTGTTTCTTCGAGAATTACAGTAGGACAGTCTGTGTATTTTTGCGATTGCACTGGACTAACTGAATTTACAGAAGCTCCAGTCATAGGAGATTCTTTATATTTTAATGGGTGCTTAAATCTCAGAAATTTACCCACTCATCTCACTGTTCCTGGGAATCTTGGTCTAAAGTATTGCAAGGAATTAACTGAATTTCCGAAAGAAATGATTGTCAAAGGACATATATTTCTAGACGAGTGTGTAGGGTTGTCTAAGTATTGTGTTGATGTCAATAGGCATGGAAAGCTCTTTTATGGCGTTCCCATGCGTGATGGTCCGCACGTAGTGATTGACTGTCTAAATTTTACGGAAGATGAAGTGTTTGATTATTTGAATAAAAACAGAAGGTATTATAGGTCAGACTGTTTTAAGCTTGCCAAGGAAGCAATCAAGCTCGCAAATTCTTTTCTAGCAAAGGAAGTTAAATAATGGAGTATCCAGAATATCCAATTATAGATGATGAGCAATATAATGTTTCCGCCCCTCACAATGGGAGGGACGGATGATCAGCAATGACCGCCGACTTATTTATTTGGATGATGGGAGATTCTGGGAATATCCTGAATATCCTATTATGGCGGATGGTGAATTCATGAAAGAGGAGGAGTTTGATTCTTTATACAATAAAGAAATTAAAATATTAAATCTTTACAAATGCAAAGACATTACGCATATCCCTAGTGGTCTGCCAGTTTCTGAGTATCTTATTATTGACTCATGCCCGAAATTGCAGGAGATAGGCAACCTTAAACGACTGCGCACTCTTTACATATCTGATTGTCCATATATAATTCATCTTCCAGAACATATCCGCGTAGATAATCTAATATTAAAGCGCTGTCCTAAATTGAATAAATTACCAGAAGATCTTAGGGTAGAGGCCGTTCTAACATTGCGAGAAATGACGTTCCATTCTGATTTTCCCAAGAACATAAGGCTGGGCGGAATAGATAAGCTGGCATGCACTTATACTGTTAACACGCCTAGATTAAACGCTATTGAGCGAGAGATTGCCATTGCGGAGGGGAGATGGCGCACAGACCTAGAATATCGATGATTGTTCTTGACAATTGAGCTTGGCTCTATATGATTATCCTCTTCGCCCCATAGGATTGGAGTATGAAAATTGTTGCACTCAGTCAGCAGTGTCCTTGAATATGTCCGTTCGGCATTCCAAAACCCGGTATCTTCTGGGATTGGTCTGACTGCGATTGGCGGAGCGGTATTCTATGAACTAAAGTCTGTTCCAGGCCGTGCCTTATATTTTCTGGAAAAGATGTTTGTTTCCAGTATAACAATTGACAGCACTACCGATAGTTTCGAGGAGTTTGATCGCTGGATTTCCAAGAAGCTGTCTCACAGATTTAATAAGTCTCTGCAGATACTGCCATCTCAGAATTATGACGAGGGGGATTACCTCTCGCATTCAATCGGAACATTCTATTTTATGGATGGTCTTAGAGTGATAAAGGCGCGCCGAAAGCGCGAAAAAACCAATGGGGAATATGATGGCAAGCCATTAGTTATGGACTCCATTTCCATATCCACACTTTCATTCACTAACTCATACTTCAAATCTCTTGCCAGTGAAATTCTTAATAGAAAACAGTATGTAGAAAAGTTTGTATATGTTCTCAAGAATGGATATTGGTGCAAGAAGGAGAAAATTTCTGAATACAATAAAAGAAATATTATTATGAAAGAGGGATTGTTTGAGGATATAACATCTGATATCAAGAAATTTATTGATTCTAAGGACTGGTATATGGAAATGGGCATTCCCTATCATCGGGGTTATTTGCTAAGTGGGCCACCCGGAACTGGCAAAACAAGTTTTGGCATAGCAGTTGCGTCTAAATTGTCTCTAAACCTGTATGTCATTAACCTAGAGTCAGTCTCATCCGATGAAGCATTTGTTGAAGAAGTTTTGAACACACAGAAAAATTCTCTTATTGTTATTGAGGATATTGATTGTTGTGAGGCAACCAACACAAGGACTGGCAATGACAGTCCTCGATCCAAAACCGGCGTATCTATGACGGCTCTCTTGAATGTTTTGGACGGAGTATATACGCCTAGTGGGGCCATCTTTATCTTGACAACCAATTATCCAGAGAGGATTGATAGTGCTCTCATTCGTCCTGGACGCTGCGATAGGCACATCATCTTTGAGGCTTTCTCAGGAAAAGATCAAGGAAGGCTCTGGAACTACTATTACAAAGACGGAAATTTTGATAATTACCTGCCGTTTCCAATCACGCCGGCCCAGGCCCAAGCAGCTTTCCTCAGGCATCCAGGCAATCGCTTAGATGCCATGAATGATCTTAGTAACGAAAAGGATGTCTTATAAATGAGTAATGTTTTAACAAAGACTAAACGGGCGACAGTTCCGGCTCTAGAGAAGATTTTATATGTTCCTCACCCCGTTTTGGATCATGGATTTGTCCGCGTGATTGACTACATGGGGGACGACTCTGCCATCGTGCAGGCAGCCCGTGTTTCTTATGGTCGTGGAACTCGCAAGGCAAGCGAGGATGAAGGACTGATTCGCTACCTCATGCGTCATCGCCACACCACTCCTTTTGAGATGTGCGAGATCAAATATCACGTCAAACTGCCGATTTTCATTGCCCGGCAATGGATTCGTCACCGCATGGCGAGCGTCAATGAATACTCGGCGCGCTATTCAGTCCTAGACCGTGAGTTCTATATTCCCGATCAGAAGCATTTGGCGGCTCAATCTTCAAGCAATCGACAAGGCAGAGGGGAAGTTCTGGATCAGAATGAGGCTGAAGTAGTGCTTGATATGCTTCGGGATGATGCAGTTCGCTGTCATAGCCATTACCACTCCATGCTCAACGAAGATGAACATGGAGGCATTATTGACCCTTCAAGGAAGGGGCTTGCTCGCGAACTAGCGCGCATGAACCTTACTTTGAACACCTATACCCAATGGTACTGGAAAACAGATCTCCATAATCTCTTTCATTTCCTGTCATTGCGAGCCGACTCTCATGCGCAGTATGAAATCCGTGCCTATGCTGAGGTCATGCTGAAAACAGTTGAAGCGTGGGTTCCGATGGCTTTCCGCGCCTTCCGAGATTACAGGATGGGGGCTGTTACCTTATCGGCGCAAATGTTGAGCGTTTTGCGCCGAATGTTAGCGGGAGAGACAGTAGATCAAAAAGAATCTGGCTTATCTAAGCGGGAATGGGAGGAATTCTTAATGATTATTAAGAATTCTAATCAGAATTAGCCCTCAGCAATCCTGGAAGCAAAATCTTAAAGCTCTCTCCTTGTTTTTTTATTTCTAGGATTGCGTATATATCTTCTTGATATATATCAAAATCAAACTTGCACTCTTCGGCTATCGCCTTCATGAAAGCAAGACATTCTTTCCATTTTCTGCTTTTGACATACTGGTAGAAAAAGCAAGCCATGGCAGAGAAAGAGTCTGCTATTATGTAGTGGTCATCGTCTAGTGTATTGATGGCCTTGACTATTGCCGAAACTGTTGACCTCAGAAGAACTTGGAAGTGAATTTTGACTTTATCTGTCATCCCAATGATACAGAATATACCTCTCCGCCACAGAAAACATTGTGCTTGATCGCCACTCTCACCGCTTCCTCAGCACTAGCTCCGAAAGACATAGCGCCTAGAGCGAGTGACGACCCAGAGCCAATTGCGAAAAATTCATCATAGATTTCACATGGAACAACTGAATTATCAAAGACAAATTTCTTGCCACACAATACGACCATAATATCAAAATCATGGTCCTCTTCATCATCATCCAAGATAGAGGATATTCTATTCAAAATGTTAACGTGACTCTTTATTTCTTTGATTTTTCTTAGGATTTGGGCGCTCCCACTCGCCCCGACAAGCGCAGATCCAATCTTACACACCTTGGGTCCGAAAATTAGCTTATCTCCGGTTTCTCTTGAGGAAATCATAGAGTCCGAAGCCATTACGCCCTCTTTGTAAGCTACAATTGTCATAATACTTTCTCCTAAGTTTGCACTTATGAGAAGTATAGGGCGATTGCAATGAATCGTCAAGCGAAATATGGTATATTTATTTAATGTCCGGCACTCCAATTACATCGACCGCCACTACTCCTCAGATTGCAGAAAACTTTCTTGGGGCCATGTTTGCCTTAACCGGGGTTCTCACCGATGCGACGCAGGGCTCGATTGTCAGGACATACGGCGAAGCCGTAGGGGCCATTACAGAGCTTGCGAGCGCCACTGCCACTGCCTCTACCTTTCAGGGCGGAGTGTATGGAGCCTACTCTGCCTTTGGAATTACGCCTATTGCCGCGACATCAGCTACTACCACGGTAACATTTAGCAGCACAACTCCGGTAACAAGCGCTGTCTATATTCCGGCAGGGACTATTGTTGCCACTGTCTCAGGAATCCAATTTTATACCAATGCGGCGGTGACAATCGCGGCCAATACAACCTCCGCAAGTGTAGGGGTGACTGCGCAAAATCCAGGCACGGCGGGTAATGTGCAGGCCAATACTATTACGCAAATTTTAAGTGGAGTTACCTATCCCATTTCAGTCACCAATCCAACGGCGGCGACGGGCGGCACCAACCAGGAAACCCCACAACAAACAGCGGCTCGATTTAGCGCCAAGATTAACTCTCTAGGAACCACATCCCCTATAGCCGTTGCCAATGCCGTTATAGGAGTTAACTATCAAGGGGAATATGTTGTTCAATCTTCTGTTTATGAACCATGGATAACCAACCCATCAGCAGGGGCGGGTTTTACCATATACATCGATAATGGATATGGAACAGCGTCATCTAATCTTGTCCAGGCAGTGACTAATTTTGTCAATACCACGCCAGGATATAGGCCGGCGGGGGTGCCTTATTCCATTGATCCTGTAACAGCCATTGATATCACGATCACCGTTACCGGCGTTGTATTTAGTCAGTATGCCAACGAATTGAGCACACTAGAATCCGCTATTCAAACTTCCGTTGAATCTTACATGACTTCAGTGCAAATTGGACAGTCAATTACTCTAGGGTCGATCTCTGCTGCCGCCGCCAATGGAGCGCCAAGCGCGCTATCGAGCCTTAATGTTAGTTTTAGCGCTGGAGGAGATACAATTACAGCGGCATATAACCAGAGGATTATTGCTACTTCAATTACTGTCGATCTTTCTTCATAAAAAGAAAATCCTATTCACTCTGTATATGAGAGTGAATAGGATTTAGAGAATGTCCATCAAAAGGGCCTTGATAAACATTACAGGCCATTTTGTTTGTCAGATGGTAATCTGAAGTCAGAGCGTGGGATGTTGCAAGCATCTCCCGCCTCGCCTACTTATATTGGGTTTGCTTGAGCGGTTTCAAGAGGGGCGCACAATTTTTTCTGCCGTTGATAGATTAAAATCAAGCAATGTTATTGCTTGGAGAATAATCTTTCCCCAATTTGAATCCGTAGTAATTCCTAATTAGAACTGGAGATATTATTTTCCAGCACTGAGATCCAGTATCCAAATTACCTCTGGTGGTTTTCCATGGCGATCCTGGCTTGGTATGCTCTTCTTGGAAATTAGGCCGGGTCTTGCTAAACATATGAAGGGCGCGATCAATCGCTATTGATTCGTGGGTATTCAGGTAAACCGCAGCCTTTAGCTTTATTTCTTTCCACGGATTATCGCAGTAATCCTTCCAAAATTCTAGGTTTGTTGGTCCTTGCGAGTATGCAGCAAAATCTCCATTGAATAATTTCCTATTATTCTCGGCCAAATACCACGCCTGAGAATAATATAGAATCTTACTAAAATCTTGATAATTTTTCTTTATATGTGGATAGGCCCATAGCCTATCCACTATTCCGGCGAGAATTTCGTCAAGTGACATTAAGTGGCGGCAGGAGTAGGAGTCTCTTTGGCTGGCTCAACTGTCTGAACAACAGTTTCCACAGCCTGGACAGCCGTTTCCACGCTCTTGACCTCATCCGGGAATGAAGTGCTTTCCGGCATGAAAAATGCTAGGACTGCTGCGATGGCAGTGGCGACCAAGCTAGTTAGGTCTAGCTTATGCCCCAGATAAAGGCTAACAGCACCGGCAAGCCCAGAGAGTGCGGCGATTGAGGTCTTTTCATGGAGACGTGTTTGGAAAAATTTAAGCATAATAAATTATAACAAAACTAAGTTTATTGGTCAAGAGTTTTTTTAGCCAACAGTGATATAATTTTTGTAATGTCGGGCTTTCAATATTATTATCCGAGTTTTCTGTCTTATGTATTATCTGACATAGGCAATGCTTTGGATGGCACATATGCTGGCTCATATGAACCAGTTGTTTTGTACACATCCAGTTCTGGCGTTGGGTTTTCCCCAAATTCAATTCCATATCCAATAGTTAATCTATCCACAAATGGGTCAACCAATTATGGCCTTTTGGCGAACAGTGAGATTTACGCCTTTAACCGAGGACAGGGCAGTTACTACTCTTCGCTTCCTTCGGGCTACGCTTGGTCCGCTATGAAATATGACGGGCAAAGTTTCCTGGCGGTAGCGCCAAATTACGGACTCTATAATGCCGGCACACAAGAGATTAACGATAGTTTATATTTGTTGGATGTAGAGGGCTCTCAGTTCACAACTGTTTCAAAAGATAACTGGTATATAGGGAATACATCTCCATTTTCAGTAAGCACATCCGGCAGTTTCCAAAGCGGGATGATCTCTTGGTATGTAAATGGGGCCGGCTATGCTGCTGGATTTTCCCCTTGGGCTTTTGGTAGTGGGGTGACATTTGTTGGAGCAGGTCCAAACAATACAATTCTAACCTTAGAAAGTAATAACTCTATTATCACGTGGAATCCCCCAAATCCAGTTACAAGCATAACCGGATTGTCATTTTCTTCTTCGGCATATTGCTCGCCTGTAAACACAACACAATTTGCAATTATTGACCCAACTAATCAAAACATACAGTTTATAAATTCACCATCCTCGACAGTTTCCATATCTGGATTGGCGGATGTTGGATATGCAGTCTCCAATGATGGATTGGTAGTTCTAGTCGCTAGTGGCTCAAATATAATTCCCGTATCAATTTATAATCAGACGGCTTGGACGGAGCTTTCTCCATTCACATTTACAAGCAATATATCCGCTCTAAGTTATTCCGCCCAATATGCGTTCTGGAGTGCGGGCCAGGAGTTATATTTATACCAATACAACGGGGTTGGAAATTATGAGCTTGTCTGGCAAGTCGGATTAAGTTTTACGCCGACCTCTATTGCCATGGACCAGAATAATAACGTAGTAGCTAGTAGTGGGACTAACTTTGCTGTAGTGAATTTAGCGGGCAATATCACTCTACAGACCACTTTAGCCCAATCCCTAAGTGGATTAACCTTTGTATGGGCGCAGACATTTCTTGGGCAGTCAGGAGATCAATACTGCTTTGTCTCTCAGAATAACGGGATAGTTAGGGAAAGCCCATTGTTTTATGGTGTAAATTTCTCTGGCGCGCAAACTATTTCTAGTGGTGGGAATTCATATATTACCCTAGGAAGCACAAGTGCAAGCCCATATTTTTACAATGATACAATTTATCTTACTAATGGCAGCGTAATTCCCTTTGTTGTAGGTAGTCAAGACTCTATTTTACCCATGAAAGCAGGATGGATATCAAGTCTAGGATCATGGACTAATTTTCTTGGATATCAGAGCGGCCTGCCAACCGCGATTTTCCCATATAATAGCGAATTAATAGTTATGTTTAATAACGGTAATATAGCGAACTATAATGTCAATGGCTCATTTTCTGATTTTTACCCATCAGGGAATTTTGCCTATGGCTCTGTCTTTACCAGCAATGCGGCTTTCCCCACTATGGCTGGCACCTTCAATGGCATTGTAGTATTCCCCGCATTTGGTGTAGGGGCGTCTTATCCATTGACCGTTGGAGGCAGTCCTCTCTTATTTAACGGAAATACAGTTAATTTCTCCACGCCAATTAACATTGGTGGTGTGGGTTAAGGGCGGAAATTCCCCTTGACTATCCATTGATTTCCCTTTAAAATCTATCCATGCAAACTAAACCACAAGGGCTCCGATACTCCCGGGGGAAGCCCCGGTATGACCTCATACCCCCTGATTTTCTTGAGGCGCTTGCCGAGCATTACCGCAAAGGCGCTGAGAAATATACCATTGACCTTGGAGAAAGCCCCTCAGAGGAAACTCTAGCCAAATATGAGGGGAGGGAAATCAAAGAACAGGATGGGCATGTCCTAGTTTTAGGAGACAATAACTGGAAACTAGGAATGTCCTGGGGCGAATGTTATAGAGCGCTTTTGTCCCATGCAAACAAATGGGCTATGGGAGACAGCATAGACCCAGAAACTGGCTCGCATCATATGGTAGCTGTGGCCTGGAATGCCATAGCTATTTTTTACTATGAAACCCACAAGATGAACGGAGACTTCAGAAAGTGAACAAGTTTTTGCCAGCAGCCCTTTCCGCAATGCTCGCATATCCCTTATTGTCTCATGCCAGAACAATTACAGAGAGTATGAGTATTGATGAACAAAACTATGACTGGAATGCAGTGCTAAGCCTTCCAAAATTCAATATAAATTTTGGAAGGCTAGAATCAGTGTATATGACTGAAACTAGTAACACTAATCTATCAGTTCTTTCAAGGAATTATTCTTATAATTCAGATGGAATTGTGTCTTATTATTATGGAGAGAAAACCACCATTAAGCCATTGTTCTTAAATGGCACACTTTCTTCATTAAACAATTTTGGAGGAAACTTGTCTATTCTATACCCACAACAAGAGGAATTATTCTCAAGCTACAGAAGTGTTGACCGCACTATAAATTATGGAAGTGACCTAGAGAGATTTACCTCGCCTTGGTCTCTTAGCTTATCTGGAAAAGGATACGGTTTTGTTTCTCTCTACGGAGAGATAGGGGATATAAATACATTTTACCAAGATATCACACTCAGTGTGACATATAATTATTCTGACGTTCCAGAGCCAAGTATTTTCTGGATTTTTGTTCTCGGATTGTTCTCTTTGTTCATTTATCGCACAATTTATAGGAAATCACAATGAACCGTAAATTTCTCTGGTATCTTGCCTCGCCATACTCGAAATATGAAGGTGGACAGCAGAAAGCCCATGATGATATCATTAAGATCATGGCGCAACTAGTAAAAAATGGTTTTAATATTTTCTGTCCGATTGCTCATACCCATGCCTTGGGACTAGAAATGGGGAATGCCTTGGACAGCACCTTTTGGACGGAGTTTGATAATACTTTCTTAGGGTTATGCGATGGCGTGATTGTAGCGAAGATGCCGGGCTGGGATCAATCTACTGGCGTGGCACAGGAAATTGCCGAGGCGGAAAAGGCTGGCAAGCAAATTGTCTATCTCGATCCTGATATTGTGCTAAACCACAATAATTGTGATAATATAGAGATATGTCAGGATATGGGCAATATATCCCCCCTAATTTTAGATATGGCGTAACTCCAGTCCCGTCCAAGGCGGCGTGGACTTGGGATACAACTAATCCAAGCAATCCAACCGTCATAGGGTTTCCTCCAGGAGGGGCAAGCCAGCCAACTAAAAGCGGTTTGATGCCCTATGATCTTCAGAATTTTCTCGGGGCAAACCTAGATTTCTTTGGTAAGGCCACAAAATCCCCTATCCCCCCCACCACTCTAATTCAATGGATTAGATATGCTGAGGATAGAGTGGAGCAGTCTTGCGGTATCAATCTGTGTGAGACTTGGTATGCGGCCCCAGCCGCTACTCAGGATGGAGAACCACAAGCTGCTGGTATTGTTCCTGTTAATGGGAATGTGCAGCAGCTAGGGGTGGATTATGATATTGAGGAAGCGGCCTATGACTTCTTCTTTGAGCGCGCCAAGGATGAGGGCTGGATGTTCCAGAGCACGCGCTTTGGCCCTATCATTGAACTGAAAACTTACGCTTTCATTTATCCGCTTTTGAATCAATATTTCCAGGTTCCACCGTCATGGTTCACGGTCGATAAAATCTCCTCCTACATTCGATTGGTTCCGTCCACTAACATTATGAACCTACCGCTTTTTTCGATTATGCTGTCCTTCATGGGCTTTGCACAGTCAGTGCCGGGCGGTATCTGGATGCAACTACTTGTAGGGGTACAGCCCTATCTATACCAAAGTAGATTCGCATTTCTTAAAGAACTTGTGTTGTGTGAGGCCACCATTCAGGCCCTGACTAGCATGCAGGTTGGCGTAAACCAAGGCGCAACTACCAGCACCATTCATGTGGACTCGCTGTCCTATACTACTCAGTTTAGCGATAAGGGTCCATATTTTGGTTATATTACGCCCTTCCTTCGCCGCAGAGAGGAGTTAATGTCTCTAGTTAATGTGACTCTCGGAAGAAACCCGGCAGTCATTATGTTGTAGGGTGTAGCATGAGTAATTTTCGTTATGGTCCGAACAATATCCAGACTCCGGTAGAGAATGACCCTAATCCGCCTCTGCCGAATCCTGACGTTCCGCACGTTAATTATTTTGACCCGACTGTTTTTTCTATTCCGCAGACAGTTTTTGATAATCTTGTGCAGGCTTTCGGCGTTAGGATTATGTGGAAGAAATCACATTTTTGTCCATGTACCGAGGCGAATAATGGCTCTCCATTGCCTGCATGCCAGACATGCTTTGGCAGAGGCATTTATTGGGATGATATGATTGGTCCATTTACGGTCTTACTTGCCTCAGCCATTGCAACGGAAAGCCAACGGGCTCCGGGTGCTGCAACAAACACTGAATTTGGCTTAGTGCAGACCACAGGGCCTTGGGTAACAGTATCCCCATCCAATGGTAAACTCTATGATGAGTTATCTGTTTATGACATCATTGTGGAAATGGATGCAGTGAGACGGCTCAATGATACATTCACACAAGGGTCAGGGCAGCCGCTTAGCTATGCTCTCATGGCTAAAATTGCGAATGTTTACTACTTTGATACGAGCACAAACCAGTCTGTTAGAATTACTAACTATTCGTATGATCCCTCTAGCGGCATTGTAAGCTCGGATATGCCAGAGGGAACGGCTTTCACAGTAGAGTATTATGCCCCATACTCTTATGTTGTTTATGGTAATGTCGGCGGTATTACCCATGTAAGGCCATTGATTCAGGGGCGGGCTTCATATCCAAAGCGCGTGCGGACTGAGTATCTTGATATTTGGTTGCGGGATATTAGAGGGAGGCCGATAGTAACCTAATGGCCTCAACAGTTATCAAGATCATATTTAATGTCTATCAGGACAAGGCTAATTTCTCGGCCATTGCCAAGAAAATCTATGAATCTTATATTGCTTTTGCATCAGGATCGCTCTCAGTTAATGGAGTTAAGATTCATTATCCTACTGGCAAAACGGTTAAGTCCTTTACTCCGCTCTCGGTTGATGCCCAGAAATTCCAGTTTTCCGCCAAGTCTCGTGCTTTGGAGGTCTTTGAGAAGGGCGCGCCGGCCATCGATATGTGGAATAATTGGCCGCGCAGGGGCTGGCTTCCGATGCACAGAGGAGCTAGGCAGTTTACAGGATATGCCTTTCTTCCCAATCCATTTTCTAGACCAAGGCGGACTAAGGCCAATGGACAACTAGAGTGGATGATTCCGGCTAGGAAAGCAGAAAGACCGGCTGAATTGATTGCAAGAGCAATAGTAGGGGCATCTGGGAGCGTGACCTCATCATGAGCCTAGTTGTTTCCCCCTCTGTTATGCCATCTGGCGGAGCAATAGTTCTCAATATATCTTGTAATTCTGAGACAATTACGGTTACGAGGAATGGTTCACAGATATATTCAGGGAATTATGTTCCTATTCTATTAGACACCAATCTCTCGCCAAGCCAAAATTATTCTTATGTCATTAGCGATTCCAATGGAAATCAAGAGACATTACCGCCCATCACTCCGACATCATCCCTGGTTATAGATGTATTAGACATTTCATCTATATTGATTCAGATATTCAATTCAGCCATGAAGTCTTTGACATTTCCTCCTGGAATTTTAAAGCCCAAATATGTGGCAACGGCCATGCCGAACGCTATCTTGAATCCAGCCCCATTTATTTCCATTTATGAGAATGTAGTAAAGCAGTCACAAATACCTATGGGGCAACAAACAACGCCTATTACTGATAGTGATAATCTTTTGCCAATTATTGTGAGGCGAGATTTTACCATATTTAGCCTTCATGAAAATCCAAACGAGAGAGATTACTACAGAAATATGATGATAGGGATTGTGAATACGAGCCTTAATGGTCTATTTGCCGCTATGGGGCAAAACATTACCCACGATTTTGTCTGTGAAAGCGGGCAGCTTGCCCAAGATCACAAGGCGACAAGTCCTGGATTCTACTTCAATGAATTATTGTTCACTCTGACCGGTCCCATGAACTTTGGCATTAGCAACCAATATCTGCCAATCAACAAAATTGTTCTCGTGGGCTCTGAGAATAATTTGCCGGTAATAGACGTTCAGGCTCCCCCTTAATCAATCTTGGTATTCTTTCGTCTTTACTGTATTATTTTGTTATGGCTCAGGGGTTTTTACCGACGCAACTCAATTATACCGTAAGAAATGGTAACGATGTCGTGGTTATGCTTGGCGACCAGCAACTTGCTTATGGTCAGACCATGGATTCGAGCATTTCCTTCGGCACTGAGATGCTGTATGGTTTGGGCA
>JAEHJW020009554.1_pt1 | contig 28530 bp, 24 predicted proteins | sample 9271431 | NCBI WGS metagenome assembly JAEHJW02 | reverse complement strand
CTTAAAACGCTTATTGGGTTCATAGACAACAAAAAAATAGTCATCGATGCGATGATCGAAGAGATCGAGCGTTACCGTAGGTCTTTCGAAGCTTTCAGTAAGAAATACTCCAACTTCCTCACGAGTCTATCGAATAGTGCGCGAGTCGATCTCCAAAACCATGCTTTTAAGGTTATATCGAACGCAATTGCATCGCCCTATTTACGTCCTGTCTTGGAATTCGATTCTCTTGTTTTTAAGAGCATGCATGCGTCCTTGATTTTGTGTCGTTCGGTTATCTCGGCAGTAAAGGCCGAAGGTAAAGAAAAGACAACGTCTCAGTCCTCCCATGGGCAGCTACGGCTAGGATATAGTCCAGCTTAATGCAGACCCCAATTCTGTGGTTAGTCTTTCTATTCCAATTAACATAAGCGCAATTTAGCGCGGAGTATTTAAAATGGCTCTTAACAAAGTCCGTAATCTGATCCATGCAGCGATTTCTCTGGAAGACGATAGCGCTGCTCCCGCCGTTGAAATCAACGTTAATGTGTCCAAGGATGCTGCCGAAGCTGATGCAGCTGCTACTGACGTTGAGGAAGCCCAGGATGACCTGGACAACCAAGAAGCTGATGTGAACAATCAGCAAGAAGCTTCCGAAGAAGTTGAGGATACCGCAGCTAACCTGGAATCCATTGCCCTGGCTTTGGAAGGAGCATTGAAGGAAGGCGGACTGGGTACACAGGCCCTGACTTTCGCCAACATCTCCATCAACAACGAGCTGCGTCGTCTGGGCTTGGAAGAGCACAAGGTTTCTCTAGAATCCATGGGCACGGCTTCTGGCCGTGTTGCTCAGACCAAGATCTCCTTGGAAACTGTTATGGAAACCATCCATAAAGCCATAGAAGCGGTTAAGAAATTCTTTCTTGAAATTGCTCGCAAGATCAATGACTTTTTTGCTGGCTTTTTCGGATACGTTGTACGTGCCAAGCGCTATCATGACAGCCTCAAGAAGGTTGCTGAAACCCAGAAGAGCATGAAACCCGCTGCTGATGCTAAGGTTGAGTTGCCTGATTGTCTGTTTGCCGAAGTCGACGATGATAAAAAATATGAAACAAATCCTTCAAAACTAGCCAGTGGTTTCAAAGCTAGTGCGACTGTTATTTTAAAAGTAGATGCATTTGCAAAGGCTATTCAAAAGATCGATCTTTCAAAATTGGAATCCTTAGTCAATACTGCTGCCAATAAAGATGTTACTGGAGAAAAACTTCAAGCAAGCGCAATAGAATTGATTAATTCTGGTGTGATTTCTGCCGAAATCGTTAACACATTCAGCGAATTAATGCGTAGTCTTGAAGAAGATGCTGTTGGCACTCCAGTGATTGTCAAACACATGTACTCGTCTATTGGAATCTTGATGAAGCTTGGTTTGAGAATGAAAGCAGGTAAAGCATTTACCGATGCGGATGCTAATGTTAAGGAATCGTTTAAGAAGCAAAAAAAAGATTTTCCAGTTTTATCGGGTGAAAATCAGCTCTTAATACTTTCATCTGTTTCCTCATTGATTGAAGCTATGGAAAAATTCAAGCCAATGTCTCGACAGATGGTAGATGGAATCAACTCGACTCGAGATAAAATTAAGAAACTCATTGATGACACGATGAAGCAAAACAACAGTGGTTGGTTTAAACGTAAAGAGGCGATCTTCGGGGTCATGCGGCTTGTTTCCGCAGCCAATCGGGCGATCATGGCGATCAATGGAGGATTGTTTGCACTCACCATGGATATTCTTGGCTACGTCCACAAGTCCCAGAAGGAGCTGGCCAAGACCGCCAAGGCGGCTTAACTCCATCCTCGATTGGTTTAGGGAGCCCTTAGCGGGGCTCCCTATGCCGCATTCCTATACATGGATATTGTGGTGAAACTGCTACAACCAATTCACTCCTCATTTGATCAATTGGAGAGTTACTTAAAATGGCTAAATACAGCACCCGTAGCCTGATGCGCGCTAGTTTGGGTTTCGAAGACTTCGAAGACAAGGAGGTTGTCGTTGCGGACCCCAGCGAAACCATTGTTGGTCTCGACCCTGAAGACAATGTCGCCGAAACCGTCCTCGACGTCAATGATGGCGTCAGCGACATCGAAGACAACGAAGACGTTCTGAACATTCTTGGTGAAGCCGCTACCACCCTGGAAGCAATCGCCATTACGATCGAGGAATCGCTTCAGAACGCGGACGTCTCTGCCAAAGAAGAAGAAGGCTTGAGCGATGACGCAGTGGCTATGGCTGCCGTTGCCATTGGCGAAGTCGACGACAAGATCGGTATTGACACCGATGATATTTCCGATCCGATGGCTACCGCCAAATTCTATGAGCCCTCAGTGGAGTCTTTCCAGGGCGGCAAACGCCGTCAGGCCTCCCTCGAAACCCTTGAAGACGTGAAGAACCGTATCAAGGCTGTCTGGAACGCCATCAAGAAAGCCATCGTTACGTTTGCTAACATGGTCGCTAACTTCTTCGTGGGTCTGGTGAGCAAGTCAGCCATGCTGGCTCGTAAAGCCAAGCAGATCGAAGCCGCCGCCAGTGACATGGGCAAAGGCAAGGGCGAGTTCTCCTTCAAGGGCGCTGGCAAGCTGGAAATGGGAGGAAGGTTCGAAGGCGCTGCTACGGTGATCGAAGCTGTGAATGCTGTCGAATCGTATTCTGGCAACATCAGCAAATATGTCGGTGACGTTGAGAAAATGTTTGAAGGACTGAATCACAAAGATTCTTTTACTGACAGCGGAATCAAAGCCAACCCAATCCGACAGCTGATTGCCGGTAAGCTGCCGAATGGCTATCATGCTGAACAATCGGAAGCCAAGGGCGATGAAGGTTATGTAGCCATTTTGAAGCTTCAGCCACAGTTCGTGAAAACCGAATCAAAGGTATCTGGTGATGCCAAGTATGCTCCAGCTACCCAGAGCGAAGTGGAAGAAATCGCTCGCGACGTTCGGCAACTGGTTACCAAAGCTATCGCTGTGCGAAAAGCAGAAAGCGATCGCTTGAAAAAGGTTGCCAATGATTTCGTCGCTAAGGCAGGCGAAGCCATCAAGAATGAAAAGTTTATCGAAGCAGCCAAAGACCGCGTGGCATTAACGATCCACATGCGTCTCGGTGGCAAGCCATGGGCCAAGCCAGTCGTTCAGTATGCTCAGATTGCTTTCGTTACTTGTAGCGCTGCTCTGAACTTCTGCGAAGCTTCAATTCGTGCTTCTCGCAAGGAAGTCGATGCTCCTGCGGCTGCCTAAGCATTCATTCTCTGTGGTGCGGCGTTAGGGACTTTGGTCCCTAACGCCTTTTGTTCAGTTTTCTAGCAAAGGAACATACTCATGTCCAAACAACTGAAACGTCTCCTTGCTGCCAGCTTGGAAGATGCGATGGTAGAACCCATCGTTGAAGAAGCCCCTAACGAATTGGTTCTGGAAGAAGACGTATATCAAACCGACATCCCAGAAGCCGACGTCGTCGATCAGCTCGAGACCACCAACTCGGCCATCGATCTTTTCTCAGAAGCCGTTGATGCCGATACAGCTCCGACTGCTGCTGCCCTCGAAGCTTATGCCGTCGCTTTCGAAAGCATTCTCTGTGCCGGCGGCTGTGAAGGAATCTTCTCCAGCAAAACTGCCTCATTGGAATCGGTTGCCACGTTGCGTGTCTCCATGGAAGAAGTTCGCAAAAGAACCGAGATCGCTTTGGAAGGGCTGGTCGACAAGATTCTGAACAGAATCGACGAAATCTTTGGCAAGTACAAATTCGACAGCGCCAGCATTGAGGCCAAATGCAACGCCATTGGATCCGGTCTCAAAAGTGCTCATGGGGCCGCATCGCATTCCGAAATCAAGGTGACGGACGGCAACCGTCTCTTTGTTGCCAACGACCATTCTTTCGGGGGTCTTGTCAAGGGATTCCAGAACATCAAGCTGGTTTCGGATGCGATCAACCAGAACATCGGAACCAGTTTCGTCGACTACGTCAAAACAACCGCCGAAAAGATTAAGAAGAATTATGGCACCCTAAATGTTGCTCTTGACTTATACTTCTATGGTCCGTTCGTTTTGCTTGATTTTGTGTCTGCTTCCAATGTCAAAAATCAACAAACGGCCGATACTGACATCAAGAACGAAAAAGCCATGACTGAACTGAAACAGCAATTGGCTCCCATCATGGACTACAAAGGAAACGGTATCCATTTGCCTGGTGGCTGTGTGGTTCAGTTTGAAAGACCGCAGCCTGGCTATCTCAAGAGAAGTTTTATTGGTGGTCAGAAAACCGGCATTCCGATGCTTTCTGCTCCAAGCGAATATTCCAAGAGCACGGTCGAAATCAAGACACCTTCGATTAGCGAGCTGAAGCAATTTATTCGTGTGCTGAAGGAAGCGGCTGTTTCCTGCGAGAAAGCCCATAAAGTTCTTCAAAGCGCATGGACAAGTACTCGCGAAGCGATCCGCAGCATCGATGGCGGTATATCGGAGAAAAGACGTGCTCGTTTTGCCCTTGAACAAGTTACCAAGCGTTTCTTCAAGGCGTTCCTCGAGATCAACGAATATTCCGGCCTCACGTTGTCGCATGGTGTTGCTTTTGCCGAAAAAGCTGCCAAACTTTACCACTGAAACGCAGAAGGAGTCCTTCGGGACTCCTTTTTGTCCCTATCTCCAATTTTGTGATTTGTAACCCTCAGGAACATACAGTCATGAGCGAAGAGAACGACATCATCAATCCTGCTTTGGCGTTGCAGGAATCCGATGACATGATCTTGTCGGATGACAACGTCAACGACATCTTACAAAGCCAAAGGCTTCCGGGTCCCTACGTGGATGCCAGTCCGGAATCCATCGCCATGAGCGAAGAGCTTCGGCAGCACGGGGTTCTGATGCCTCATGAGGCCGATGCGCTGCTGGAACACGCCTATTCCGTGGCTCATGAAGCCATTTCTGCTGAACATAGCCTTATACGCGCTTCATGGGCTCTAGAAGCCCTTTTAGACTCCGATTCGGCCTATGAGGCTGCTCCTGTACGAAACACGCTCAAAGAGGCTGTAATCGCGTTTGAAGCCTATTGTCCCGATATCAGTCTGGAGTTTATTGACTTTGCTAAGGAGCCAAACTCCTCCGAACGTTTTATGAATCCAGCCGGAGCCCAAGCCGGCGCTCAAGATGCGATTACCAACGGCATCCTGAAGGTCTGGGACGGGATTGTTAACATCACCCGGAAGATCTATACCGCCTTAAGCGATTACTTCCAGAGCTTCTACAAGTCCTTATTGTCGTTGTCAGAAGAAGCGCAGCGGCTGTTGGATAAATTGAGAAGCTACAGCTCCTCCGCCTCGCCCAAGGAGTCTGAGGTCGTGATCCACGATGCTAACTTCTTGCTGGTCCACAACGGCGCAGGACCGCATGACATGGTGCAGGCTTTCGATCGGTTGGCAGCTCTCCATAAGTCCCATGTGGAGCCTTACCTAAACGGCGTGAGGGTTTATTTCGACGATTACTACACCATGGCTGCTCAGGTAGTTGGCTTGATTGATGAGGTCGAGAAAGATCCCGAAGTCGAGAAAGGCGCGTTCAGTCTGGACAACATCCACAAAACCTTCAACGCGCTCATTGCCAAATGGATGTTTCCGAAAAATCCCCTGGAGAAGACGATCTCGGTCATGACCAGCGGTAAGGTGAAACACGCTATCGGCATGCACGTCACCGAAAAGAACGAGGTACTTCAGAAGGCCAACGATCGCTTTGCGAAGGCGTTGGAGAAAGGGATTTCTGACATTGAGAATTCGATTGGGGTTACGGAAAACCTTCCGGGGGGTATGTCCTTCGGGAAGATAGCCTCCAAGAGCCCCTTTAAAAGGCTCGCCGTGCCTCGTTTGTTTCGACCCGTGGGTTCTCACTTGGAGTCCACTCAGTCCGTCTCTATCGCTGACATAGGGACGTTGCGGGAGCTTCTGGAGAAGGTCATCGAGATTGCTGAGGTAGGGAAAGACGTTGAACATGTTCGTACGCTCCTCTTTACCGAACTTGCCATGGCACACAACCGTGCTGCTGCCGCTTCGGAACACAAGGACAAGCTGTTAGCTTACCTGGCTAACCATCTGGCCGATAGCGACCTCCATGCCTCCATGTCGAAACTGATGAATCCTGTGAAGGATCTCGATGCGTATACATTCAAGGTATGTTTGCATCTTCTCAACTACTGTAAGCGTTGCATGAAGCAGTACGGGTAGTAGGATTTTCCTCGGGTGTCGTGATGGCACCTTTTGAGGGTCTCGGACGAGACCCTCTTTTTTCTTTTCTAAAGAAAGGAGAAGTCGGTATGGATCTTTTGGTATGCAGTCAATTGGAATTCGATTTTGACACGGATCGTCAGGAAGTCAGTGAAGAACTCCGAAACGCAGCCTCGAACGTTGTGGCCTTTGTGAATTCGGGAAGTCGCGATACCACTAAGCTTGCGGCCAACAAGGCCGATCGAGTCATCTACCAATCGATCGTTGACCGCTTCTATGAGAGCATCAAGAAGCCAACGAACGTTTCCTAAAACAGGGACAAAATAGAGAGTCCGTTAAGGACTCTCTCTGTGCTCCATTCCAGATATTTTCGAATACACAATACCTTCTTGGTTAGAAGTTCTTCTAAGGACTTCTTGGTTCTATCTGGGAGGTATTGAAATGGAAAGTTTCTTCTTTGTGCTTTTAACGATCGCGATGGTTCCTTTCGGAGGTATGTTGGCCCTGGCCATTGCCATCGTCAGGGAAGAGTGCCGGCAGCCCGACTTCTGGGAGAAGGAATATGCTGCCATGGAGGTTCTGAAGAAGGATCGTCTGGTACGGAAAGCCAGGGGAGATTTCTTCTGGTGGTTGCCTGCCTGGGTGCGGTATATCCAGGGATACTGAAAACTCTGATTGCAGATTTTTTCAGATACATACTACTAACTTGAATAGGAGAAGCAATCCTGCTTCTCATTCATCAATGCCCCAAAGGGGCGAGGAGATTTAAAATGAATACCAATCTTAAGAATGCTTTTACTTCACTGGCCAAGTTCGTAGCCGACAAGGCAGGGCTGATTGCCCTGTCAGATTTCAACAAGGAAGTTTGCCACGATTTGTGGGTCGAAAAACTGGCAGCATTGGCTGCATTGGATTCTCGAGACCCACGGCTGAATCTGAGTCTTGAGGAGATCGAGACGGCCCGCAAGGCCATCGAGACCCATGTGGGAGACCACGTACGGCTACCAGTCCGCTACTGGACTATGCTCGTCCTACAGCAGGCATATGCCTGCAAGGGATTGAGTATCGAGAAGGCAGTACCGGTCCTCTTTGTGGCCAAAACAACCCGCCCATGGGCATCTCCTGAGGCTCTTCAGAACTTGATCCAGGTGAGTGACTTGGACGACATCTGCGCATTGGGAGTCAAGGAATGCCGGAAGTTCCAGACCCAGATCGCTCGTAGCCAGGCCGTTCGCGAAAGCGGATTGGCTGCAATCTCCAAAGGGGGAGATGAGTTTGATCTCCTCCGTGGGATTGTTAAGGCTTGGAAGGGAGCCAACACCAAACAGGCCATTGCCCCGGTGGTGCCAGTCAACGACACCAACAACGCCATCGCAAAGGTGGTGGGACTCAAATGAGTCCGAAAAGAGAGTAGCTTCGGCTACTCTTTTTTTTTTTGCTTTCTTTTGAATCGTGTGACTACTTAAAGCCTTCTGTTTGGAGCCTATAAAGCCATGCCAAAGGTGACCACCGAAATCCCTGAAGTCGAAGAAAGCATCAAGCGTCCGATCGTTTTCGACGTTATTCGGGAAATGATCAAGCAGACTGGGCTTGACCCTAATACCCCTATTCTTTACGCGGGCGAAACGTCGACTAGTATTCCTCAAGTCGGTTCGACATTGGACGATTCGAATGATCCGTACAATGCTCAGGTGCGTTTGCCTTCCCAAGACAGACTGATTATATCAGTTACAGAGGATTATCCAGAAGAAACAGGCATGACCATGGCCATTAACCGGCCTGAAGTACCCACCTTCTTTGCCGATACTGGTCTTTCGGTCTACATGAAGCCTGTCTACGAAACGACCTTGTTTACGATCTCTGTACGCTATAGAGCCTTAACAAAGACCCAAGCCGATAAATGGCGTAATAACCTTTATCGTTCAATTGGTAAGATGAAAATGGGGTATCAGCACCAGATTCAATACCACTATCCTTTGCCCAATTCATTCATGTATCTGCTCTATGTAATATGGCAGATGAGAGAAGCCAATTTACCTTTAAATGAAGCCCTAGGAGCCTACATTAAGCGATGCATGGATCCAAGGTTCACGGTCATCACAAACCAAGCAGGAAAGGCTCCTACGCTCGTTATGCGTGAGAGTCAGGTTTGTGTTATAGGAAATTATGAAATTCAGGACGCAGCCAAGTTCGACAGAGACGATTCTACCAATACATGGGAGACAGGGTTCGACTATACCTTCACTGCAGATGTCTGCCATCAGTGCTGGATGGAATACCCGCTGATGGTACATAACCAACTCATCCCTAGCCAGTTCTACACCAATCCTTGGCCAGTGGACTGGAGAGATTTTATCCACCAGACAAGTCTCTCTAAATGGGCGCTCGATAAAATCTCTGACCCAATTCAGGTTATGGCTGGAGGGGTTCAGGGAATCTCTATTCCCTATTTTGATGATTGGTTGCCTGGTCAGGAATTACCGCAAACAATAATGATTGCTAGAATCCTTTTACAGGTAGATCAAGCCAATCCGCAAAACATCCTTAATCTCGGACAGCTCGGCGACTTCGTTTGGGATAGCGATGTTTTGGCTTATATGACGGCTGCCTATCAGGGTTTGGCTCAGTGGTGCGGTGCCGCAATTACAGTAACACTCTATCGCGGGTCATCGCCTTTAGCTAGCAGCATGATCTCGATCGATAACCAACTGAACATCACCTCCGTGTATCCGTTGGATCCTACGGCCATATACCATCTTGTCGTGTCGTTCAACACCAATCTCATTGATATGCCGTTGGCTGCAAAGATGCTATTAGCATCGTTCGGTACCGTGGCTATTAAGATCTTTACAATACTCAAGCCACGCCTAGCGGCGAATAGCGGCGGCTTCTATGCCGACATGAACATTGCCGATAGTGCTTTTTGGACTGGGGTTATTGGACTTCCGGAAGGCGGTAGTATCCCTGCGCTCAATTCGGTCGGCGGAATACCAACGGCGTTGTTTAATGGAATTTTAACGACACTCGACATGACTAACAACAACAGCACTCCTTCGATGTGGAATGGTTCTCACTCGTTTAATGCGGCCTGCTTGTTTATTACGTCGGCCAGGAGCAATCAATAATGCCTATCATCAATGTTCCACCGAATCCTCCGGCGCCGGCCCCATTCCCGGATAACGTCACTCCAAACGTCTACAGTCCCCAATACCAATCTGCTGTTATTGATACGGACGTACAGCAGCTGGCATCGTTACTAACCCACATTGGCGGCATGCCGTGGGTCGTCGACTACTACTCGCAAGCGGTAGGAGCTAATCAGAATCTCTCGGCCTATCAGCCAGGACAGTTGGCGCCCTATCAACAATACTACCTCATCAAGGCCTACGAACTTCGTGTGTCTTCGCCGTTGTCGTCTAGCCAGGATCAATCGACAGGCATCATGACGATCACGGGTGCCTCTACGATGTATCCTTTCGTGATTCCCAACGAAGGAGACCTCTTTATTGCCGACGTAGGCGATGGGCGCTTAGGACAATTCAGCATCACCAGCGTGCAGCGCTTAACCAACCTTAAGCAGACGTGCTACACGGTCAATTACACGCTACAGGCCTACGTCACTATACAGATGCAGACTGACCTCACCAACAAAGTCGTACTGACGAACTACTTCGTCAAGGACTTCATGGTGTATGGAAAGAATCCTGTCGTCGTGGACAGCGCCTACAACGACATGACGTGGATGAAACAAGCGTTCCCGTCTCTATTGAACCGTTTCTTAAAACAGTTCTATAGTCCCGACTTCCGAACGCTCATCGTTCCTGGTCAGATAACGCCGACCTACGATCCGTACGTTGTTAGAGCCATCCTGGCAGTCGTCGATAAGGACGCACACCCGATCATACCGAAGATTGCAGAGCTCAACGTCGACGGATTGCAGGTGTGGGACGTAGAGACCTTATGGAGTGCGCTCTTGACGACCGACTACGTCGACAGGGATAGGCTGGTTACTCAGGTAGTTCTGGTCTCTGCTGCGTCTTTTACGTATTTCGGAAACATGGCGTTTATTCCGGGTATGAACTATTCTGGATACAACGGCACGGAGAGTATCTTCTTTTCGCGATTGCAGAGCGTCGTATACCCTTATATCCCAAACGGAACGACACCAGACAGTCCGTATAACGACTACACAATGCCTACGTCGAGCAACATGATTCCCATCAACGACATGACGTGGGATACCACGACGCTACCTCCAGGCAACACTCCTAGCGGTACGCTCATGGCTACCACGACGCCGCTTCCGACCGAGCCTACTAACACCGCAGCCATCCCGGTCATTCATCCGGTTCTATCCGATAGCGGCTACGTTCTGTCGAACGCTTTCTATACCCAGGCTACCACAGGACAATCGATGCTAGAGCTACTTGTCAACAGCTTCATTAACATGCAGCCCGTCAATACCCAAATACTCCTCACCATCGTAGAGACCATTCCGTTATGGGGCAAGCTTGAGCAGTTCTACTACCTGCCCCTTGTCTTGATTCTTGTAAAGGCAGCAATGGTCCAAGGACCCCAGTCATGAGCTCAACGACACTAACAATTGCTCAGCATATCTTCAACGTAAGGTATGGTTGTCGAATCCAGAACGCTTTCTTGCAGTCTGAGGTCATGGAATCTACCTTTGGTATTCCTACGACCGGAGACGCTGCAATGGACAAGGCTTCCATGACAGCTACAGTCCCTATGTACTTGACCATCGCGCAGATGGTCTATTACTATAGTCTGGGTTCGTCGATAGGGTTTCAGAACCCCAAAGATAGCGTTACTATTTATCTGACGATCAAAGAACACCTCATCAATTGGGAACAAGTCGTCAGTTCGATGTTTAATGCACCAAGCGCGCCTTTAGACGATTTAAGGCAGATGGACATCTTTGCTTCGGCCATTTACTGGGTGGCGGTTCAAAACGGACTACGCGTCAAGGAAGAACGGAGTGCCTTCCGTTGGAGAACCAACCGAACTACTTTGGCGGCTAACCTTAAGGCACGTGCAGCCGAGGAGCCCAAAGAGACCATCGACGAGGGCCACAAGCCACTGACCGAAAGTATTGCGCGTTTCTCTTTTGGAAGAAAAAATAGCTAAAGGAAGTCCCTATGAACGTTCAGGAAAGTCCTTTGTTTCGAGAGGTACTTCGAATCTTTGGAGATGGCGCCAAAGACGTCCATTATAAATGGGAAGCCACCATTCGCGCTAATTCAGTGCTTGTCGCCACCTATCAGGTTCGCTACGTACAGATCAATAGAAGCTACTTAACTCAGCAGTACAGCGATGAGATGACTATTGAAGTGGCAATGCGTTCTGGCGACTACGACTTCTATGTCTGGCCATTCAAGGACAATCTGGAAATGCTTCTTACCAGAACTCCTTTGGTGGAGGGCGGTGCTGACCAAAACCCAAACCAGTCTATTCTTCATTTGAGGTATAGGGCGATTCCGCTCGATCAGCATTCGGATGTCGTCACGAACAACAACGTTATGGCCAGCAACGAGAAAGTCCAGAACGATCTAACGGTTAAGACAGCTAAGTTCCAGCTCGTCGATCTGGTCATCGAAAGACTCCGCATGATTTCTGCTGGTGGCGTCGTGCGCAATACCGATCCAGGCAATGCCGTACGGTGTCTACTGGGTCTCTATAGCGACGGCGCCAACATCGATAACGACATAGCAGTGAAGGGCATAGACCTTGCTCCTGGTTACAACGATGCGGTCAGGGACCACATTGTCATTCCGCATGGCCTGCCTGCAACGGATATGCCGTTTTACATCCACAAACACTGCGGCGGCGTTTACGCCATGGGTATGTCGGCATATCTTCAAAACAGCATATGGTATGTTTTTCCTCCCTATAGCCTACAACGATATCACACCAACACTTCCAGCAAAGTCTTGACAGCGATTAACATCCCCGCTAACCGGATGCCTTTGGTAGAACGTTCCTACCGTGTTACTCCTACTCAAGTCATTATTATGGCTAATGGGGAAAACAAACACAAGGATTTCAGCGAGCCTCTATTCCAGAACCTTGGCAACGGCGTGCGATACGGAAACGCCAGTAAGGTAATGAACGGCTTTGCTGCGATTAGCGACAATAAAGCCGTCGCTAATCGCAGTCAGAACGCCGTCGAGACGATCTTTGAGACGCGCACAACGGGTCTCAACCATGTTACGATGGCAGATGCAAGGTTTACTAGCAACATGGCGTTTGAGAAGTCTAAACTCGCATATAGAGCAGGTATGTTCTTGGTGGTTGGTTGGGAGCAAGCTGATCCCACAATCATTTACCCTGGCATGCCCGTGCGTTACATCTACGAGCACAACGGCCAGTTGGCGGAATTGTTCGGTACGGTGGTCGGTGCGCAGTACACGATCATTTCCGGTTCCAAGAACATGCTAGGCGGACGGCATAATTGCAACGCAGCTTTGCAATTGTTCCTCGAGAAGGACAGCCCGTTGAACACCGCCCAAACGACCGTCCCCGTGAACCAATGAACGTTTTTTCAGATATACATTACCAAAGCGTATCCCTATATCAACTTCTTAAAGGACGTCATGATGCCGAAGTCATTCAATCCGTTGTTTGTCGTCGTCGAGGGCATGGAAGCCGTCGGCAAAAGCACCGTCGTGAATTACCTCACTACGCACCTGAACAGCCTCAGTGGACTGGACACGGTCAATACCCGAGAACCGGGCGGCACACCGTTGGCGGAAGCTATTCGCGACATCTTCAAGTCGGAGCTGACTAAAGGGTCGTCGTCGTTAACCCAGGCCCATTTGATTGCGGCAGCCCGCAGCGATCATTTGGATCGGCTTATCATGCCGATGTTGGCTACGGACAAGAACGTGGTGTGCGATCGCTTCTTCATCTCTACCTTGGTTTACCAAGACTCCCATGACTTCCTGTTCGACCTCAACCATCGCCTGGTCCCTGACCTGACGATCGTGCTCACGGCCAGCCCAGAGAACGTCCAGAAACGGCTGGCCATTCGTGCCGACTCTGCACAGCAAGACTGGCTGGATGCATCCGTATCGGCTCGCCATGCAGCCATGCAGGAGAAGATGCTGGACATTGTCAGGAACGACGAATGGTTTGAGCTGTCCAAAAACTACCTGGTGGTGGACACTAACCAGTACGAAGACGTCCGGTCGCTCTGCGGTGGTATCGGCCATGATTGGGAGCTGGAGAACTATTTTAAGGGTGCTAACGAAACCCTGTGCTACATCTGAACACGCCATAGAGGGAGTCCGTTTGGACTCCCTTCTGTGCCCCTATTCCTTTCAAAGGAGTTTCAATATGCTCATTGCCATCGAAGGTTTCAGTGATCAGCTCAACAACGTCATTGAAAGAACCATGCGACAGATTTTGATAGAAAGAGAACCGCGCAAAAACGTCTACACCCGCGCAGATCTCAAACCAACGGCGGTAGCTAAGTCCGTAGCAGCGCTGATGAAAAGAACCGATACGCTCAATGTCACGGACACGACCTTCCAGTACCTTCGGTTGGCCAAACACGCGGAGATGCGCTACCGTTCCTTGAAACCGCTTCTCGAAAAGGGACACAACGTCATCCTGTCTAATTACCTCCGGCCTTGGTATGCGGACGATCGGAGGCTTAATTTGAAACATAGCCTCAGCATGGCGCTCTTCAGACCACGTTTGACGATCTATCCGTTCGATTGTTTCTGCTCAACAGAAACCACAGACATTAGTTTGTTGACCGAAATGTTCGCTTGCGACAAACAAGGAATGTTTTCGATCGATGCAGTGTCGGTAGGCCGCAATACCATCCTGAGTTCTATCGAAGGATCCACCAAACTCCGCGATAACCTGTACAGCGCATTGTTCCAAGCATTGGCACGACCAGCGATCTCTCTACCGGCCGGTTCGGCCGATAACAACAACTGGGACCTGGTGTCCTAATCCATTTCAGCATTCCTTGACATTAAAGCAGCATAGACTGGAGCCTTTCGGCTCCAGTCCTTGTGCCTTCTTTTTTTGGTTTCGTTTAGCTAAACCAAGGCGCTGCTCCACCGTCTGCACCAGACACGCCTACCCATTTTGAGCTCAGGTCCACCCCTTCAATGTCGTTCTTGATCCCTCCAACCGGATGGAAGGGCAGGACACAGAAATGATCTGCCGGTGGCGTGATGTGGAAACCACGGTGCTTGCCGCGCTGCATGGTCAGGTACGACTTGTCGTCCTGGATCACGATATGGACGTACATCTCGAAATCGAACTCTTGGTCCAGACGCGTACAGCCGTCCCAATAGCCCTTGCCTTTCACCTGCTTCACGAAGTCATCGATGCCCATGCGGATCAGTCGCTTGGCATCGGACGACAGCTGATGCGGCGTGACCACAGCAATGCCCTTCTTGGAGAAGCAGTTTCTCGTTCTCCGGAATAGGTCACGTATTTCCTGACCGTGAGGACCGGTTTCGCAACCCTTCTTACTCATCATGTTCAGGTAGTCGATGAAGGCGATGTGGATTTCATAGCCGTCCTCTTCCAGGTTAGCCACCAGTTCAAACAGGTCGTGGTACGTAAAGTCCGAAGGATCGATACGCATCATCTTGATGTGGTAGCCGGTTGCTTGGAGCTTCATAGAGACGTACCGATGGATTTCTTCGATCGGTACTGCCGAAGGATCGGTCAGCTCACCGATCTCTTGTTCCTTCAGGGACTTGTAAAGCCAACAGAAGTTATCGGACGCATCGTTCTCGAACGAGATATGCAACAGCAAGGGTTTCTTGTCGGGGTTTCGCAAGAACGGTGTGTTGTAAAGCGCCACCCCTTCCAAGATCTTCAACACAAGACCCGATTTATTGTTATGCTGAAGAGCCCCTATACAACAAAACTCTCCTCGACGAATTCCTCCAATCTGACCAAACATTCGGTTGAGAGCCTGAATGCCTGTGCGCATAACGCCTTCGCTCGATAGCTCAACGACGCGTCTCTCCATCGCGCCCGACAGAGTATCGGGGTCGTCTAGATCAAAATCATCGATGATTGAGTTGTGTTTGGCGCGACCACCGATGGTGTTATATGGCTTGAGTTCTGTTCTGAGTTCCTTAACGAAATGTCGCCAATCGATCTTGTCTTTCGGACCAGATAACTTACGAGAAGCCTCCCGTACAATTTTCTCGACTTTTAACTGCTCCATGTATTCTCGTATATCGCGCTGACATTGCGTTATGAGTTTTTTGGATTGGTCGTCGTCTCTTCTAGCGGTTAAACCATCGTACAAAGCCCCAAAGATGGTTTCGTCGTTTTCGGTATTGACTCGAAGGCGCTGGATAAGGTCTTGTTGGTCAAACGTTTCTGACGACGGAAGCTTAAGCATCCACTGGATCGTTCGCCTCAGGGAATGGAGCGTATCGGTGCCCCCTGCTGGTAAAAGACCAACATCACGAAAAGGAGCAGCATCCAAAGCATCGCCAATAAGTTTCGTGCTCGTTTCGGAGACAGTTCCGTTTCGATTTTCAACATACAGCAAAGTGACTATCTTTACTAGCAGTAGCTTCAGATCCACGATACACACCCCATTCTTGTGTAGAGCCACCAGCATTTCTCAAGCGAAATGCAATCCATTCGGAGACGCCATATGCGAAACTCAGTACCTAAAAACGTTCGGGAGGAGGTTTTGAAAGCGCCATCGGCGATCGTCCTCCCACTGAATTTGAAGGCTAGACTGGATGCCCTCCATGAGCCGTTGACAAGTCTTCTCGACATCAATCGTCTCAGGAGCATATTATCGAAGGACGACGTATCTTTTTATCTCTGGTGTCAATACAGCGCTGCCAGATTACTCTTTAAGCCCATCGTCGGAACGCTAGGATTTGAGGGAAGCATCACTTCAGAAATTCTCAACGATTACTACGGCAAGTTCTATGAGCTTGACATCGCCGCACGTTTGTCGACGAGACCAGAACCGACACTAACTCCCGTCCCTTACGACGATGACGAACCATCGACGAATGTCCGTCCTCTTTATGATGGTCTCTTCAGCGTTCTGTCTGGCGGCTTGCGGCTGGAAGACTATGCCTTCGAAACGACCGAGATTACACCAGAATGCTTCGCTCTTTCTTTGGTGCCCATCAACAACCTTGAAACCAGGAGTAAACAATTACTCCATTCTTATGAAGAACTGCTATCGCACTTGAGGCGTTACGTTCCTTTGTCAGAACTAGGGCTTACGAGCCTATTCAGTGAGTTCTGTCAAATCTCTATGGCATAATGGACAAACTCCCTTTCGCGAGAATTGGAGATTCCACTTAGGAGAGCGTCGGCGCGAGCACTCCTGTTTCAACGCGACCTTCTTTAGGGCATAGAAGGCATAGCATGCTTTCGAACCCACGTCTAGATAATATGAGTTGCCAATGCTCAACCTGCGTGGGGCGTGAGTGCCTTCCCAAACATTCCTCTTCCGATACTAAACAAAGGGATATCCAAGATGTCAAGACTGAATGCTCGTTCCGAAAGCAACACTGGCTTGCGGGGCATGATGAACCGAATCAACGCCTTACAGCGGGAAGCCGGCAGCGCCTTCGCCAGTCCCGAAACCACCAAACAGCTCTGTTCGATGGAGAGCCTGAACGACGGCGAAATGGATCGTCTTACGCGTCATGCCGACGATCTCCAAGGCCAACTGAAAAACATCTACGCCGACTGCTATGGTTCCGAAGCGGCTGAAAGGCTGCCGCGTTTCGCGTTGGAGTCCGGCGCTATTGCTGCCATGGCTTTTGGTGACCCGGTTGCCTATGCCTCCAAAGCGACGGACATGATTGTCAAAGGCCATTCCGGCTTGCGTACTCTGGACGCTCCGGGCGAATACAATCTCACCCCGGCTCTGGAAGCATTCAACGAAACCGAACTGAAGAACTACATGTCGATGTCGGTGGTTTTCAACATCATGGCCAGCCGCCAGGGTGAATTCGCCGAATGCTTCTACCCGACTGTGGTCGTTTCGCCTGACATGCCTGGCGCTGACGTCACCGTGCGTCGTACCATGGTGCTGAACGAAATCCAGCATCAGCTCTCTGGCGTGCCTCTCGAACTGAATCGTCGTAACCTGTTCGAGGCGGTTATCGACCCGACCGTTCTGTCGAACGAGTCGAACGTGCTTATCCCGGTGGTCGTGAATTCGCCAGCTGGCAACCCGAACATCAATACCCAGTTCTTCGTCGCTGCCTCGGCTGTGGCTCCGTATACGTTGGCCACCGACGCTGGTCAGTCTGTTCTGACGGCTCCTTTGGCCGTTGGTATGGAAGTCGATCTTCTGGGTATCTCCCAGCGTACCGACATCCAGATCCAGGGTCAGTATGACATCACTGACTTCCTCGATCCGCGCGTGATGCTGACCAACCTCTACGTTCAGTTCACGACCAGCGGCACCACGCCGGTGACCAGCATCGTTCCGTTCAACGTCAGCCGCATGCCCCGTAACCAGTGGGTGAAGTCGGTTGAAGGCAACTACAAGGAACTGATGCTCGACTTCCGTACGCTGACCATGGCGCTTCAGGGTGCCACCGAAGACGTCCTCGGTACGGCTGGCGGTGCTCCGGCTCTGACGGGCCTGCGTGCAGCCGGTACCTCGAACTGGATCGTTCGCCTCGGCATGCGTGCCACTGGCTATGGTCAGGTCGAAAAGGGTACCATCTCGGTGACCCCTGGCCAGATCACTGTCGAAAAGATCTACTCGACCGATGCTTACGGCAACCAGACCGACATCACGACCGCCATCAACAACGGTACGCAGACTAACCAGCAGTGGTTGGCCGCGCAGTTCACCACCATGGCCATCATTGGTTATGATGTCGCCGCCACCCGTTCGAACCTTAACCGCCGTACGCGTGGTCTGTTGCTCGAAACCACCGATGTGACCGAACGTTACACCGTGGCGTTGACTGCACCGCTGACGATGCCGGCTCCTGTCGGTTCGACCCGCGACGCGGCCGATATCACCACCCTGATCAATGCTGCTCGTTTCCGCAACGACAACCTTGCTGTTACCACGCTCCTGAGTTACAAGAGCGCGCTGAGCACCCTCATGAGTGCTCCTGGCTTCAGCGTTGCTGTTCCGGATATCGAAGGCATGGGTCGTTACGTTGTTCGTCCGTACTACGAGTACCAACAGCTCGACGTGCTGGCCTCGATCAACAACATCATGACCAAGGACCGTCTGCAAGACGTTCAGCAGACCATCGTGAACACGATCCGTGACATCGCCTACCGCATGTACCAGCAGTCCGGCTACCAGCCCGCTCTGGATTCCATGACTGGTGGATCCGGCGAAACCCCGATCGTGATCATCGGTACGGACTCCTTCACTGCCAAGTTCATCCAGCTGGATGGCGATACCCGTCTGACGGGCCTGGCACTGGAAAGCCGTGTCGTCGTGTCGCTTGACGAACGTATGTGGGGGCAGATTGTCATCGGTCTGACTCGCCGCAACCAGACTGGCGCTGACCCGCTTTGCTTCGGTCAGATGTTCTGGATGCCTGAACTGGCCTCGACGGTGCAGGTGACCCGCAACGGCGCTACCATCAAGGAACCGATGGTTCAGCCTCGCATGCGCCACGTCAACAACCTTCCGATGATGGGCTGGATCAGTGTCGTGAACCTGGACCAGGCTGTCACCCAGAAGGTCCCGATGAACATGCATACGGTCTAACCAGTAACAACATAAAGGGGGTCCTTTTTGGACTCCCTTTATGCCGTGTGCTTTCTTAATCAAAAAATCTTCAAGCATATATTACATAATGGTAATCTCTCTCGGTATCCTTTTCCTTTAACTCAACAAAATGTTTGTTCTAAAGGAAACGTTTACGCTTGTCGGATACGCTAGACCAAGTAATTTTCTTTTTTAAGGAATTTCTGGTCGCATCCAAAAAAAGACTACATCTCAACTTCTTTCAAGTTTCAAATCAATTGAGAATTTAAGGATCGGCCATTATGAAAACAAAGACACGCATTCGTGGCATTTATAAGCCGCAGATGAGGAGACCGACTTTCGAAACAGAAGGTTGTGGCTTCGGCAAGCCCGCAACAATGCGTCCTGGCTTATATTCAATTTATGATTACCACAACGGTCTCATGGACAAGGTAACAGTGTTCATGGCCGACGGTAGTCAGTTTATTCTCGAAAGTTCGTTAGTCGCCAACGACAACACTGACCTTCGACGGCAGTTGGCCATTTCCAAAAAGACCTTCATAAATACGAAGCTAGCAAATGTTGACGACTTTGCGCCCATGTGCACGACCGACGAACATGGGACGCTGAATAAAGCGCAGGAGCAGCTTAAAGAGTCGCGGGATAGAACTCTCCGTAGAGTCAATGCGGACTGGGAGTATCGCAAACACCAAAGCTTTCTTAGCTGGGATAGTATCGCCAATACTCTAAAGATTGATCCAGAGATCTCTTTGGTCATGAGCTATACCCGAGAAGATTTTGAAGCGAACCAAAACATTATCTTCTGCAAGGAGCTGGCATGCGTGTTTGTCTATGGCCTAGAGAATATTCCGTCCCATAACCCACATCCTTTCTATACCGGTATTGACGTTGGCCCTTTCCTCGAAGCCGCTTCTTCGCAGTTCGGTCAGTCAATAAATATTTCAATCCTTGATAGTAGTGGGAGTACGAGTCAGAAAAGCTTTTATGTCCCAATCGTAGGGAAGGAAGTAAAAATTAACACCGTTTTTGACCAAACCGTCCACGAAAGTGGCGTCTATATAACACACCTCAAAGTCGCGCCAAACGGGACGATGGTTAGGGATGAATCCGAAACTCGTTTTTATACCATAGATGATGCACTTAAAGATGGTCTAATTTTTCTTTCGAAGGAAGAAGCCGTGACTGGCGGGACTCGTGAGGCAAGATGGAAACACCACCAAGCTAAAGAAGAGTTTGAAAGAAAGATGCGGATGGACGAGGAAGAATGGTCAAGAAAGCGCGAAGAGTTTGACAGAAAGCAGAAAGCTCATGAAGCTGATATGGAGCGTCAGCGGATACTACATGAACAGAAACTAGAAGCCGAACGCGTTAAGATGGAAAGAGAAACAAAAGCCCATTTAGAAGAGCTCGAACGCAGAGCCAAACAAGCTGAGTTCGAGCGCATAGAAAGGGAAGAGAGCGATAAGTACGACAAGCAAAAGAAGGAGCGAGAGAACGCCAACGAAAAGGGTTCGTTCTTCAGAAAAGCGATTACCGAATTCCTGAAGATGATTCCTGCGATGTTGGCTGCCGCTACTGCTGTAATTATCTGGATGGCCAAAAAAGCCGCTACCGCTGTATAAGGAGACCAAGGTGGACACACGGTTATTCGACTTCATCCACGAAAAGACGCCTAAATTCAATCGTGTTATATGCGATGGTTTGGCTGTCGAGCACCTCAAGCTTGTTGAGGAATATGTCGATAGGTTGTTGAGGTCGGCACAGGCCAGTTTCCCACGGGGATTGGTCTATCATGGCTATGCTCGCTGTACGCCATGGGAGCAGTACATGACAAGCACGCGAATGCGGTCGAGTAAGCGGTCGTATGAAATCAGTCGGTCAGATGTCTATCTCGTGAAGTATATGTTTAGATATCACGGCAACGACATTCGGCCAATGTTTCTGTATCTGCCGTACGTAACAGATGGAGGCATCATTCGTATCCGTGGTGCAACATATAGCATCAGTCCTGTACTCGCCGATCAGACGATTTCGGATGGAGTGGATAGTTTGTTCGTGAAGCTATATAAGGACAAACTGACGTTCAATCGAAGCGTTTATGGTTTTATGATCGACAATGAAAGAACCCATACGGATCTGATCATATCGAACATTCACCACAACGCCAGAAAGAACACGTCGAAGCGCGTTTCTGGATTCGATGCTACTCCTCCGCATTATCTGTTCTGTAAGTTTGGCGTGACTCGAGCATTCAAGGATTTCGCGAATGCTCAGGTTCATGTTGGCTTCGAGGACACGATTAACACGGAAAAGTTTCCAGAAGACGAATGGAGCATTTGTTCGAGCCTGGGCATTAAGCCTAGAGGGATTAAAGACAAAGAATACGTCCCCTCGAAGCTAAGGATGGCGATTCGAAAGGAAGATTACAATCATGTTACCGCAATCATGATTGGGTCGTTCTTTTACATCGTTGACCATTTCCCGTCGCAGGTTGATCCTGACTGTATCGATATTACAGATACATGGTTGATTCTGTTGGGAGTTAATGCCACGGGCTCGGAGACTAAATCTGGCAAGATCCTGATTTCCATGAACACCCACATGGAGTCGCTTGATCAGTATGTGGATCTTCTGTCAAGAAAGGATCTTGAGGAGATCGGGATTCATGTTACGGACATCTATCAGCTGTTTGCGTACGTCATTAAAACAATGAGTGCTAGAATAGCTGCCGCAGGCACAACCATCTCTTCGATGTATGGGAAAAAGCTTACGGTGCTTTACTATCTTCTTCAAGACATCAACGACGCGATTTCCAACATGCATTTTGCTTGGAGGAAAAAGACGAAAGGAGACGACAATCGGGTGCTGACCGAGAAGGACATCTTCGAGAAATATGTGCCAGTAGAGACCATCTTGAGAATCAGCGGTTCAGAACACCGAGAAGTCTCGAATGTCTCTTCTTCGACCGGTAATAAGGTTTTCCGAATCACGACCAGCATGCGGTTACAGTCTGAGGTTGTTTCTGGGAAGAGCGACGACACGGTGTCGGTGGACGACCCTATGGGCTTTTTGCATACTTCTCAAGCTGAAATTGCTTCGTTTTCAATCCTCTCAAGAACGTCTTTGACCGGACGAGATACCTTGAATCCGTTTGCAAGAATCGAACCCAACGGACGCGTTGAGAGAAACCCGGAATTCATTCAGCTACTGGACGAAATCCAGAAAAACATCAAGCGTTAGTTTCATTCTGTTAAAAAGGAGCGCGACATGCAGTTCAGTTATAATCAGCCGTCGGGCGGATTCGTGGGCCAAGTACCTTCCCCACGCCCATCCGTACCACAGCACCTTCAGCCGTTTGTCGATCAAGCCATCGTGGCGATTGGGCAGATTCTCAACGCTTCCGCTCAGCAGAATCCAGCTAGACAGTTCCTTCTAATGTCAGCTGCTGGACCAGCCGGTAATTGGGCTACTCCTGTTTTTGAGCAGCTCGTTACCATGACTCTGGAATGTATGGAGTTCTTCTCAGTTACCATGAGAATCCCTCCACAAACCGCACTCCAGAAAGCTGCCATGTCCGTCTGCACGATAATGTCGTTGTCGTTGGCCAAATCCAACCCAGCCGTGATGTATCAAATGGAGCAGATGATGGGGAGTCAGGGGCTCATGGATCAGATCGCTAGGACTGAAAGCGAATTTCAGTCCATTCGTTCTGGTATCCAACAGCTGAGAAACGGTTCTTTGAATCGTCAGCAGTTCCAACAGCCCATGATGAATAGCGCTCCTCAGCAGATGCAGACGTTCGCCCAAAGCATGTTCCAGCAAAACGCCCCATGGCAGCCCACCCAAGTCGACACTGGATCATTGGCTCACCATGGCAATAAGTTCGATGCAGCTATGGCAGCGACAAAACAGCCCGAGACAAACCAAGCCTATGCTGGTTTCGGTTCTTCTTTCGGCGGTTTCGAAATGACGAGCGGTTTCGGCGCTACGCAAACTGCGGTAGAACAACCGAAACAGACCGTCCAAGATGCCCCAAAGCTTACTACTGTCGGTTTTAACGAGAAGAAAACACGCTCCAGTGGGCTGGTCGCTGAGGCGGTGGTCGGTAAGCTTCACGAATCAACATCTCAAGAAGAGGATCGCGACATGGATACGCTGGAACTGAATGAATCGGTTGCTGTGATTGAAGAAACAAAACCTCAGTCCATTGAGGTCGTGGCTGTTGCGGCTCCTGTAGCCGATGGCAGCAAGGAGACCCCCACGATGGGAACTATCTTCAACAGCAACACGCACCGGGCCGTTAAGACCCCTGATGGGTCATTCGCGATTTTAGAAAGGAGCGAATCAGTGAACTACGAAGAACACGAAACGGAATACTTCTTCCGTGCCCGCGATTCCATCTCCGAAAACCGTCACCATGACTTCAGTAAAGCAGCTGCCGAGTTCCATCGCCTGAACGAAGAGCGAAGCGCGGAGCTTCTGGTGGCCGAACACGAAGAGAAGTTCGGTGCTGATGTTGACTTCAGCTTCAAAGAACATGAGGTTGTTAACATCGACATGGTTGTTCACACCACGGGCAACGAAGACTCAGCTATTCTGATCACCGGATTTGCTCACGCATCCTTCAACAACGTCGCCAACAACCACTCCATACACCTGCGTTATGTCCAAGTGATGCGGGAGTTCTTCATGGAAAAAGCTTCAGCGGCGATAGTCCGAATGCAAAAGGCCGAAACCTTCGATGCCCTTATCGAGGAGATCAAGAAGGCGCGTGTGGTTCTTACCGAACTGCAGTGGGCCATTGTGGCCGACGGCATTAAGCAGAAGGTCAACGAGCTTCTGACGATCGAGATACCGATCAACATCACGATCGATAGTGTCTACGACGACATGCCGCTACTCCCGGCATACGTTCAGAAGAAGTTCGATGCCTACATGCGTATCATGGTCGAGAAGGGGCTTCTAGAGGCCGTTAAGATGGGTTTCACGTACGTGCCGTACCATATAGTGTCTGGCTCCGAAAACTCCTCTATCGAGTTCCTATTCGAGAATGAGGTCGATGGCGAAAAGGTCTTCGACAAGAACTTCGGTGGCGTTGTCGGATACGCCCACGAAATGGTCATCCTTAACGTCATGAGCAGCGACTTTACGTTGGCGTATGTCGGAAACTGTGGGTTGTTGTTGCCTAGCCGGCATCCGGAACTGCATGCTACGCTCCTGAAGCTTCTGGAGAACCGTATGCCTGGAGTTTCGAAGATCGAGTTCAAGACACGCGACAACAAACGCTTCAGTGCTCATCTCGGCATGTTGGCTGACAAGGCTGTTGTTTTGCATTGGGACTGATGCAGCAAATAGACGGAGGCTCAATAGAGCACTCCGTCATTTTTGCCGTTCTGACAACAATGCTTTGGAAACGATTAACCCGTCGGAGCTTAACCATGATTGTACTTCCTGTCGTCTACGTGGGCGATCTTGCTCGCTATACCACCCTTGAGCTATCGAAGATTGCCAGTGCGGCTATGTTGCTGACGTCCCACGAAAACGTTCGGTCAGTCTACCAACAGTTTATTGCGTCTGGTTTGACCATCCCCACCTTCCTATACGACCCTCTCGACATGGATAGTCGAGACGCAGCAGAAACAGTTGCTCTTCTTGTGACCAACTACGTTGTAGAGACGCTCTGTAAGGGCGTCGCAGCCAAACTCGACACAGCCGCCATCTACGACGGGTTGTTTAAACACATACCGTTGACGTTCTCTATTGCTCCGATAGGCGATTGCCCTGCACATTTCCCTACGCCCAACTGGCGTTTTTTCGAAGCTCTGGACGGTGTTTTTTCTGCCGGCAACAATCCTGCTGGCATGCGTTTGCCGCTCGTTACGGTTTACGAACTCATGGAACTGATGGAGCTGGCAGGCATAAGGGTCATAGACAACACCCAACGATATCTGCGCAACCATCGCAAAGCGCTTCAGGAAGCCTGCGCCTCCGTTGTTAAACATCTGGACGACCTTGGCATAGCTGGCCTACAGACCCACTGCCGTCAGATTGTCGAAGGCGCCAAACACATCACTGACCACCGAGTTAATACCCAGGCCATCGAAGAGATTCTTCAAGATCACCGTAAGACCACGCGCAGCCTGAAGACAGAGAACGAAGCTCTTCAGGCTAAGATTGGCACACTCAACCAGACCATCTTTGACAAGGACAACGAGATCAAAGGTCTCATGGCTAGAGTCAAAAACGAATAACCATCCAAAACAGGAAGCCAGCACATGCCGTCTACAAGCCTGCCCGTCGTGGGCGTTAACATCATGGTGCCAGTCAACTACCGGGCAGATACGCTTCGAGAGGTCATTGTTACGGCAATCCAAAGCGCCTTTGGCACCGACTGCGTCATCGATACGCCTGGCGTGATAGGAAGAGACGCTTTGTCGCCTACCCAGTATTACTCTCAAATCGATGCTAACGGTTCCAATGCGCAGATTGTTGTAGCCGTCCAAGTCGAGACCATTCCATATACTGTCTACCCTTAGGAGCTTTCGATGAAACTCATTAACGACCCAATGGAGCTTTCTTGTTGGGTTCTTACCGTGTTCCTCCCGGAATTTGGCGCTGTAACGCGCGTTTGTTATTCGATAGAACGTCCGAGTACAGCCGACACCGACCCTGAGCTCTCCTCGTACTTCAGAGACCTTAAGAAGGCCGAGTGGGACTGCTTGACAGCTTTGTTGGAGACACGTCCAGATTCCATTCAGGTCACTGGGCCGTATGACGTTCCTGAAGCTCAAGTTGTCGTGTCGTTTGACCAGATGCCGCCAGAACCCGTTGGCTGCCATAGCAATCTTCCGTGCAGCATGGTTCTAATGGGCCCTATCACCGACGAAGACGTTCTCGAGGATGCCTCCGATGAGGGATCGAACACGACAGTGATTATTGTCGATCAACAGCGCTATGCGGCAACCCTTGTCAGTGGTGTTGTCGACAACGACATTGTCAATTCGATCATCAATAACATCACGTCAGCCGACATGCTCGACGACGAAGACTACACGGACGACATAGTCGAGCAGGACAGCGACGAATAACCGAACACGTACATGGCGTGTAGAAGGATCGTTTCCAAGGAAGGTGTTCAGAGGAGTGACAAAACGGGAGTCCCTTCGGGGACTCCCTCTTATGCTCTTTTTCTTTGATTCCATATTTTTTCAGATACATAGTACTAACATGAATAGGAGAAGCAATCCTGCTTCTCATTCAACCACTATGCCCCAAAGGGGCGAGGAGCTTTAAGATGAAATTAATCAATGTTACACCCCACGCCATTACGGTGGTGGGTGAAGACGGGGCTAGCGTGATGCTAGCCCCGTCTGGGGTCGTAGCCAGGGTGGCCACGACCCGTACTGATGAAGTACGGGCTGGCTTTCGTTTTACTTCCACCGTCTTCGGGGCGGTGGAAGGATTGCCGTGCCCCGAAGAGGGCACGGTGTTCGTCGCTTCAACCCTGGTGGCGCAAGCCGCCAAGAGGCCGGACGTCGTGAGCCCCGATACGGGGCCGACGGCAGTGCGGGAGAACGGCCAGGTGGTGGCCGTTAAGGGATTTCAGGTATTCGCCTGAAATCCCGGCCTCCCGAGGCCAGGAAAAGACTCCCTAAGGAGTCTTTTTTTTTTCTTCAATATGCCAGGGCACAAAAGAGACCCCCTTGCGGAAGTCTCTTTTTTTTTGTGCTGCTAGGAGCCTGAAGTCTCATCCTTTTGATCGGATTCTTCTTTAGGCTTCGTCATCGGTGTAGCAGGTATATCGAGGATTTGCAGAATCTTATCCGCCAGTCCCCTTACCTTCTTCATCGCCCGTTCCTTCGGACTCGTCTTCGGGTTCGGTTTCTTCGTTACCATTGGGATTACCCTCGTCGGTTGAGGAGGCTCCTGTTTCGTCTGAAGTAGCGTCTCCACTCACATCATCTGAAGATCCAGCACCGGCATCGCCCGCATCGTCCTCTCCTCCTGCGCTATCGTCGTCCCCCATGCCAAAGTCGTCATCTGCTCCACTGCTGTCCCCAGACCCATCGCTAGATCCGAAATCTCCACCGCCGCCAGAACCATCGATTCCTCCAGCTGCCTGGAGTTCTGCGTTGTATTTCTTTTGGACTTTAAGGATATGCAGCATGAAAGGAACAAGCGTCTTATTAAGGCCATCCAGATGAGCTAGCTGTTCCTTCAGCAAATTTATGCCTGGGCCCTCTGTTTCTGAGAACGTTACGATCTCCTCAAGTTCTGGCATGACGTTTTGTTCGCGTAACCACTTCCTTTGGTAGAAGGCCTTAAGGGTTGCTGTTACGGCCGGGATGCTCTTGGCGAGGTCTCCGAACAGCGTCTCCCCATAAGCTTCTTCACTCAAGTATGCCTTGAGTGTTTCGTCGAGAGCCGTGTTGTATTCCTGGAAGGCGTCGAGCTGGGTCGTGAGTTCTATGGTGTCGGGAGTTGGAAGTTCGAGCACCAAGCCGTCGATTAAGAGACCAATGATGGTTTCTTTCTTTTGGATATCGTCAACACCAGCCGGCTTTCCGATAATATCGTCGTATTTCTTACGAATGTTATCCATGAGACATTGGTCGTTCGTGATGTATTTCTGGACATGATCCGTTAGAGACGGTGTCAGTTTGTTTTGATAGGTTTTGGTTGTTTTCGTAAAGATGATGTTGTTTCTGACTGCCGTTGTAGCGAACTCAGTACCCGAAGCCGCATCGACGAGTTCGGGCGGAACGCCAAAGGAGTTGTAGTGACGTTTACGAAGATCGTCCATCAGGTTAGTGTTGACTTCCGGACGCTGGCTTTGTTTGTCCTCGACATCAAAGTTGGTGGCCGGATAGGCCTCGTTTCCGCTAACAGCGACCTGGACTCCTGCGTTCTGCATAAAGTTAATAAGGTCGTAGGGATTCGACGCACCAAGAGGGAAGGTCGTTTGGCGGTTTTTCGAATACTCGTGCAACAAGAACTCTACAGTTCTGGCTGGTTCCGGGTCATCTGGGTCCAGTTCGATCTTCAGTACCTCGTGGCCAACCGAGTTCTTGATCTCGGCCATTGTATTGGCAAATAGAAGCATGGAACGCAAGCCGCAGAGAATCTTCGTATCCTCTAACAGCGATTTGCCGATGCCTAGATGGTTATAATCGAAGGCGATATACGTCATGAGTGAGGAGGGGATATAAAGAACACGCGTCAGCTGTTTCGACAATGCCCGTGCCATCATGACGCGAGTAATGTTCTGGACATTCGAGATCTTAACACTATTCCCGTACAGACCATTCTTCAGGCGCTGCATGAGGTCGTCTTCGATCATCTGCGTGAAAAGAGCATTGTTTTCGCGAATATCCCCCTCAATGTTCTGAGATATCCCTAAGGTCGCTTGACGTACGTTCGAAATGAGCTGAGAGGTCATGTTGCGGTTCTGTCCCGATGTATTAACGGACAGGTCGTTGTAGTAGTTCTCGTTTTCTGCTTTGTTGATGGGATGCCCGGATTCGTCCAGCAGCAAGAAGTAGCCTACGTGATGCGAGGGAT
>JAEHJW020006131.1_pt1 | contig 28537 bp, 31 predicted proteins | sample 9271431 | NCBI WGS metagenome assembly JAEHJW02 | reverse complement strand
CTGCGCAGTCGAGCCGCCCGATGCGCGCGAGAAATACCACCACGCACCAAGCACTGCCGCGCCGAGCGCGCCGATCGCAAGCGCCGTTGATCCCTTCACGGCTCATACCGTTGCCAGTTTGAAATCGTCGGCATAAACCGTGCCCGTGAAAGTCCCATTGCACGCGATGGCCATCCGCGCATAGTTCACGCCGGACGGCACCACGCCGCTGTAGTTGCCCTCGGTGTAGGCGCTCGTCGTAGCCGTGAACTCCCCGCACGCGACCACCGAGCTGTAATTGACGGAAAAACCCGTGTCGGCCGCAAATTCAATGATTGCCTCAACGCTACCGGCCGTGAGCGCCGTCACATCGAGCCACGCATCGCTGAGAATCTGCTGCCCTGGTCTTACGGGCACAGTTCCCGAGACAATGCTTCCCGATGCGCTCGTGCCCGTCGAGGTGATTTCGAGCGCATACGTACCGCTATGCGGATTCGCGGTGTTCACCACCCAGGTATAGCCCGACGATCCGGTATCGTTCCATCCGGCGAGACTTCCTGTTTCAAATCCGCCGTTATACAACCGATTGAGCGGCCCGGCGAGAGAGCTGCCTTTGTAAAAATTGTCGATCGTTACGCCCTGCACGTCCACGGTGCTTGCGCCGCCGTCGGTCACGTTCACAATCTGCGCCGTTGGCGTCCCGTTGCTCGCCACTCTGGTACCGAGGAGCTTGATGCGCGTTGCCGCGCCGCCCGCAACCGTCAGCACATTTACCCGCGCGGCCGTGGTGTCCGAAAGCGCGATTTCGCCGCCCATAAACGTCGCGCCGGCAATGACGGCGGGACCGGTCAGCGTCACCGCGCCGACCGGGTTCGCCGTGTTGTTCATTTCGATATAGCAGTTATCGAAGAATAATTGGCCGCCCAGGACTTCAAACGCCTGATCGTTGTAGTCAATCGAGACGTTTTGCATTCTGATGCCGTAGTCGTTAGCCGTCGCTTGCAGCCTGATCCCAAGGCCGGTATTGCTGCCGCTGATCGTGTTCGATATCTGCCCGGCGCGGAAACAGACGTTTTCGCCCGCAGTTGCGCCGGCCGGCACGTCGAGTCCGACGCTGAGCGCATTCAGGATGCGGAAATTCTCCACGAAAAAGATATACAAATTTTCGCCCAGCGAGATTCCGACCGCACCGCCGTACAGCGCAAAATTCCGGAGCACTGCGCCCGAAATTTCGCCGGGGTAGGTCGAGCTGCCTGCTGCTGAAATCAGCGTTGCCGTATTGCCGGCCGTCGTATCGCCGAGGATGACGAAATTTTCATACGGCAAACTGTCCGAGAATCGACTGTAGGGGGAAGCCCCGTTGCCGTTCAGCGTCAACACGTTGCCCGAGCTGATTCCAGTAGCGTCGAGAATCAGCCCGTTAAAATCAATTCCTAGGGCGCCGCAATAGAGCGGGAGCCCCGAGTTGATTTTCGCGGTGAGATTTCCGGACGGCATAATCACGCGCCTGCGCGTGCCCGCCGAATAGATCGCGTTGATCGCGTCCGCGATCGCGGCCGCGTCATCCGTCGTGCCGTTGAAAACCGCGCCGTACTTGGAGAGGTAGATTTCAAACAGCCGTTGATCCGTCCGGTAGTCCCACGACGTCGAGGCGTTGTACCGCAGCGCCTGGATCAGAGATTGGTCGGACGGCTGGCGGAAGTTGACCGGGGTCAGACCGGCCGCCGTTTCGGCTGCGGTGACTGGGTTGATTGCGCCCGTGGCGCCGGTTGTGGTCTGCACTGTAACGCCGCCCTGATCTACCGGGACGAGTTCAGCGCCGGTGATGGCTCCAGCCGCAGGCAATGCAGATATTTTCGTGCCCATTTCTCTTAACTCACCAGTATCTCAATGCCGTTTTCGGTCAGGATCGGTGACGACGATTCAGTAAGCAGCGCATTATCCGCCGGCGTCTGAATATCGACCAGCACGCCAGTCGGGTGCGGCAGCACGCCGGAGGTCGAAACAATCGCATACTGCACCGGCGTCAGAGTGAAGTCGAAAGCGTACGCCATCGCCATGTCGCCTTGGTCGATCACGTACGCGGCGCCGTACTCGCTGAACAGCATTTGCAGCATTTGGTTCAGCACCGGGATCGTCGTCGCGGTGACATTGGCGTATGCCTTGGCGAGAAGGAGCTGCAAATACTCCGCATCCGGCAGCGCGTAGGTCTGATTCAGGCTCTCTCCTGCGAAGAACGGCGCATTGTTGAACGGCAGCCCGACGCCACCGTTAAACCCGAAGTATTGCACCGATGAGGGTATCTGAAGGTAGCGCGAGACGCCGATGATCGAGCCCCAGATGTCGAGTCCGAAGCCCTGCGCAGTCGATATGTTCCAGACGAGGTTGTAGAACTGCTGAAGATTGACAGCGGGGTCCATCCATTCATTCATGGAAGCGATCAGCGCGTCTATTGACGGACTGTTCGCGTACTGTGAGCCGATGGTGGATTCGACGTTGTACATGACTCAGGTCAGGGAATACGTGAAAGAAAACGCCGGACATGACTTCGCGCCACTTGGCGTCCATTGTCCTACGCCGCCCCCGAACGATGACAGCACGCCGAAACTGATGACGCCCTGTGGATCTATCGATGCTGAAGTCCAGACGGGTGACCCGTTATTCACCCCGCCGTATATGCAAAGAAAGCCACCCTGGAACCTGGCCGGAATCAAGTAGCTAGGCAGCCCTGAAAGAGTCACAATCGAGTTATTGCTGGTCCCGGATAACAGGGCGAAGTCGTTCCCAGTGTACAGGGTGATTTGATTACCTGTGATCGAAAAATAAACGGTGCCCGTCGGTGATGTCGTGAACCCGACTCCGGTAGCGGTAAAAGAACCGCTCTGGACAAACTCCGAGAGAATATTGGTGCCGTCGCCAACGATGGGCCAATACTGCGAGCCCTGCGGAATGATGACGCCGGTGCCCGCCGCTGTGATGCAGGTAACCGAGAACGCGCCCGTCGTGTTATTGACAACCTGCCATCGCTTCGTCCACGTCGGGAATATGATCTGCACGTTCCCGGTGAGCGTGCCCGCCAGCGTGATGACCGGCATCGCCGCCTGCGGCGCGGTCAGCGTCACGTTCGCGTTCGTGAGTCCGGTCACTGCGGTCACGCCATACGCTATCAGCGGGGACCATCCCGAGCTGGCGGCCGCAGTCGTATCGGGATTGTTCGAGTTCCCGGAGACCTGATTGATCCAGTATCCTGCGCCATTCGACATGGCGAGAATCGCCCCGAGCGCATAGCCGCCATTGGCCGTCGCGTAGGTCGAATTGAACTGATACCCCTGGCCGCCGGTGAGCGCGGCAAGGTTCGCGGTGATCGGGTTCAGGATGCCGTTGAAGTCGCGACCGTCTGGATTCAGGCCGCCGGCGGACTGCGCGGTCATCGTGATCGGCGGAAAGCCGAGCTGATACGATGCCGCGTAGGCGGGAGAAGTCGGAGCGGTCAGCGGGATCGTGTTGACATAGCTCGGACTCGCACCATTGGCCCAGGCGATTTGAATGAGCGGCGGTGTGGGTGATCCTGGCATATCGTTATCCTATACCAAAGCTACCGAGATATTCGCCGCCGTGATCGTCGGCTCCTGGTCAATTCCAAGCGTGACGTTTGACAGTCCCGCTGGCGATGAGAGCCCGACGAGCACGGAGATGAGGGAAATCGAATTCGGCGATATCGCAATGATCGGCGCGTAATACTGCGAGGCGAGCAAGAGCGCGCCAGCTCGCGCGCGCGGCGCACCGTTCGAGCCGGTGAACTGCGCGATGATGGCGTTCTGCACCAGCGTGGTGATATTCGACGGTAGCGCGGCCGAGTTCTGGATCTGCACCGCAAAGTAGATCGGCACATCGGTCAGCGCGTTGTATGTGATGTTGTACGTCGGCACCGGCGTCTGGTAGCCGCTGGTGTCCGACACAACGACCGTGGTGTTGCCGTTCATGTTGCATCCGGGGGTCTTCTTCGTGTAGATCGCCTGCGCGATCGCCGCAGAGCTTCCGCCCGCAACACCGACATAGATCGAGTTCGGCAGCATCGAGTAATTCGTGGCGCCTACTGTAATCGCAACGTTCGAGTCGTTCTCGTAGCAGTACACGTCGATGACGTCCGGCACGTTGAACACTGCGCCGTAGATCGACTGCAGTGCGCCCTGAGAGTTCACCGCAACCGAGGCCGCGAGACGCAACGCGAAAGCCGCCTGGCTCTCGACGTTCGCGCCGATGACCCCAGCCGTCGGGTTATTGATCGAGTCCCACCCGGGGATCTGAAGATAGATGCCGGTGACGGTATTGGCCGGCGCGGCAATGGGACCGAGCACGATATTCTGGAACGGTATCGTGACCGTGCCGCCCGAGCCGATGGTGCCGGCGGCGGTGCTGACGTAGAGATTGCCGCTCGTGTCCTGCGCTCGAGCGCCGACCGGGATCACGGTCCCAACCGCTCCGGTGCAAACGCATTGCACCACCGTCGGCAGCCCGGGATTGCGATTACGGAAATAGATTCTCCCGACCGCGTCCTGCATGAACCCGCTGGCCACATCCGGGTCGATATTGTTCACGAAGTAGGCGAGCGCAGCGTTCGCGGCATTGATGTTCGCCGCCCACGAAGTCGCGAGCTGGGACTGCGGGGTTTGCGAGTTCGTGAAGTTGAGATTGCCGCCGAACGCGGCATTGATATCGGCCTGTACGCCAGCGAGCACTGAGGCCGCCGTCGGCACGACGAGCCCCGTCGGCGTCCACTGGATTTGCGGGACGGCGCTCACAGCGTTACGCTGCCCGTGACGCCGCTAGTAGTCGTGAATGTCACCTGCCCGGACACTTTGCGATTCTCGAATCCAGTGATTACACACGCCGCAGATACTACGGCCGGAACCGTTAGCGCGGCAGATTCGATAGCCGACTGCAGGACCTGGAGCGCTGGCGCGTGGCCGATAATCTCGCCCAGGTAGTCGATGCCATACGCCTGATCGTAGTAGGCGTCCCCGAGGAACGTGCGGATCGCGCTCGCCACGTCCTGAGCGGTCGAGTAGGGCGGCGTCGCCATGGCGATATTGCCGCTGGAGTCGACCACCAGATCCCAGTTCGTGAGGTCGAGAAGCAACGTGTTTTGCGGATTTGATGTGGTCATGGTGGCCGTCTTACGCTGGCGATCTCATGCCGGCGGTCCTGTATCCGAGCCGCCCGTCGTGACGCCGGTATGGACGTGCGTGCCGAGCACCTTGCCGGCGGCGTCGGTCACTTCGCCCGCCGTGCTGATTGTGGCGCCATTGGCATTCACGGGGCCAGCGATGTTCACGGCAGTAGAGCCGTTTATGGCGATGGTCGGGGCGGTAAGGGTAATCTGCTGCGGCGAGACGACCTCGACGCCCGAGGCGCTAAACCGGACCCACTGCGTCGGAGCGCCGTTCAGCATCCCGCCGAGGTACACCCCGTCGCCCCAATCGTACTGCCGCCGCGAGGCCGGATTGAACAGCTTGCCGAGCGCGAGCCCGACGCCAAGAGCGGCCTTGCGAACGAGCGAGGAGTCGCGTGAGGCGAAGAGCGCAAGCCCGATATCGCCAGCCACGGGGTCTATGATCGCGGCGCTGGTGCCACCCTGGAGCCGCCAGAACGGCACCTGATAGAGCTGGCCGTGCGGCACGGGCTGGCCGTTCCCGGTCATTTGGTTGACGAGCGGCTGAACCGTGACCGTGCCCGGAGCGACTGCCGCGCCTGAGTTCGAGCATGAGACGACCTGAACCCATGCGCACGTCGCCTGCTGAGCGATCAGCCGAGTGATCGTGAAAACGAGCGCCTGGTACTCGCTGGCGAAGTTCTCAGGCGTCCATTGGCCGTAGACGCCGCTCATGGCTGTTGCCACAGGCAATGAATCGAGCTGAGCCACGATCCGCCCGGGGTCCACGATTCGAGCTTGTGCGTCAGCGCGTACGGCATCCATGTGCCATTGGCTGCCGGCACCGCGGTATTCGAGACCTGAATCAGCGAGCCGCCGGTGAAAAGCGGCGAGTAGTACGCATCGATGCCAATGCCGCCGACCTCTATGCGCGGGTAGCCGATGAGGCCAGTTGTCGGGCTGAGCGCGATCGGCGGCGGGTTCGAGACCGGCTGCCCCTTATTGCAGAGGTCAATGGTGTTGCCATTGAAGTAATAGTCCACGTTCGCAGCATGCGTGACCGCGCGGAGCTGATCGAGCGCAGAGCCGGGGAAGTAGGACCCCGGCGCCAAGCTCGCCGTGACGCCGTTATTCTGGAACTGCATCTGCAGGGTATTTGCCACTGTCTGCACGGCCTGCGCGACGCTGGTTCCGTTCGGATAGCTGAGCGGTGGCGTGACGGCATTGCCGTTGAAGTAGCCGATCATGCCCTGAATGTGAAACGGCACATTTGGCATGCTGCGATAGTCTGGGCTGCCCTGGATGATCGTGCCGAAAAACACCTGATTCCAGCCGTCCCCGCCGTTCGCCTCGAGCAGTACGGTATTGTTGAGCTGAATGCTCGGGCTCGCCCCGAAGAACAGCACCGTGAGAGAGTTCATGTCGGCTTGACGCATGCCGTAAATTCTGAGGTCAAGCTCGGTCGCGAATCGAGCGACGGCGTGCACGGTGGCGCTGATCCGCAGGTTCGTGACGACGAGCGTATTGTTGCCAGCCTGGTTGAACGCAGCGCCCGGAGCGCCGAGCGTGAGCGTGACACGTAGTTGCTTCGTCGATTGGAACATGCTCGATGTCATGTCGCCGCCGCCGCGAGGTCCGATGCGCTGAGATAGGCAAGCTGGTACTGCGTCCCGAGCCCGGTATACACCGGGTCGGTATCCGCGAACGTGTCCGCCATGACCAGATCGCCGACGAAGCCCTGATATTTGGCGTCCAGCAGCCACGGGATCAGGTTTCGCACGAGCCGGCAGGAAATGATCGGCGTGCCGTTGAGGTACAGGTCCGCGTAGAGCGCCGGGTATCCTTGCACCTCCGTGGTCGAGAAATACTGCATCGTCAGTGGATTGCCGAACGAGTCGTAGACGATATTCCCGTTGCTGTCGTAAACGTACGCGGTCTGCGGCGCGAGCATGTCGCCCGGGGTCTGCAGGCTGTAGAGATTGATCTGGCAAAGCTGTCCCGCGAGCGTGACACTCAGACTCTGAGACGGTGCGGCGATGACAGGGATGGCTTGCATGCTCTAGGGCGTTCCGCTCTCAAGCGGGAGTGCCGTAACGGCAATCGTCTGAAGCTGTGGCGATGGAAGTTGCGGATTGACCGTGCCGAGAGCCGTGGCCGGCCGCGCGGTCGGGTCGGCTGCGTTCGCGGTATTCGGCCCTGTGGTCGTCGAGTATTGAGGCGCGTTCTGGAGCACCTCGATGAAGTAAACGTCCATTTCAGCAAGGAAGTACGCGCCCGACGCTCCGCGCCGCGTCAGCTCGACGCGCGTCACGTTGCAGTTTTGATAAGCCTTCTCTGGTGTCAGGATCGTGTACAGGTTGAGTGTCCCAGCGATGGCTTCTATCTGCTGAATGAAAGTCGCGCGGTCCGATTGCGTGCCGCCCTTCGTCATGCGCACCGAAGTCTCGAATGGCAGCTCGACCTTGTTGTAATTGGCAAACGACGTCGGAACCGTGTCGGATTGCGCCTGCACCGGAAACGTCGGGGTGTCGTACTGCTTGTGATAGCCGAAGTCGTACACCGAGTCCGGGGTGACGACCTGATTGCCGTTCGAGTCGAATATGCCCCACGCTGGCGCTGCCTGCGACGCTTGCCATAGCGCGCCCTGAGCCGCCGGCGTCCCGAGCTGCGGACCCGATGAAGGCGTGACGCCTGGTTGGCGGGGCACCTGCGGAACGCCCGGCAGATTCGGAACATTTGGGAACGGCAGCGCCATCAGTTCGGGCCATTCGGGGTCTGGAACACGTTCGCCTTGCGGCGAATCTCGCTGTGCATGTCATGCGCGATGCCGGACGCATCCGTGGCGCGAGTGTTGATGGTGATGTCGCCAGTCTGTACATGCGTCGTGTGATGAACTGCGGCTGACGGTGTATGCGCCAGGATCGCGTTCGCGTAGGCCACGGCGCCGGGGTCGCGTATTCCTTTAGCGTAGTCCGACGGCCCTTCGTTGTAAGCCTCGAGCGCCGCTCGCCAGCTACCGAACCTTGTGTAATAACCAGCGAGCAGTTTCGCGGCCTCGTAGATATCAGCAACCGGGTTTTTGCCAGCGTTCGGGTAGTACTTGAGCAGCAATTGAGCGATGCCTACTGCCGGTCCGAATCGGCTCATCGCGCGGGCCGAAGGGTTATATCCAGACTCCTGAGCTATCAGGTGACTCAGCAAGCCCGTCGGCAGGCCATACTGCGCGCCGGCCGCCTGGATAGTCGGCATGTAAAGACCTCGATTCAGCCATCCGGCATTGTTCCTGCCGGCGACTACCAGCGCTCCGGCCGCGTGCCCTATAGCTTTGCCCGGGACCTCGAACAGATAATGCCCGACAGTGCCAATGACGCCCATTGACTTGGCGATGCCCGCAACGACGTCGTTAAGCTCACCAAAGAACGCCATCACCTCCGGCCCGTGCGTCTTGATCCACTTCGCCAGATTCTCAAGCTCGGTCGGCGCGATCTTGGCTAGATTGCCGAGCATCGACTTCAGTGCCGGCGTCAGATTCGTGAGCACGCTGGCCGCAGCTCCGTCCACCGAGAATTGCAGATTGCGCCACGCGCGCTGCAGGCTCTGCGCGGACTGCGTGCCGGCCGCCATTTGGCTTGCCGACTCGCGCTGCGACTGAACCCATTTGTCGTACTGCTGACGGGTCGCCATGATGGCATTGCGGATCCCATCGCTGACGCCGAGTGCGGTGAGGATCTGGTTCTTCTCGACGTTCCCCATCCCGTGCAGACGCGCCCGAAGGTCTGAAACCATCTTCAGCACGTCGATACCGCCCTGCGCGTTAGTCGCCGGCAGCCCGCCACCAAAGCGCATCCACGCCAGCATCTGTCCTGACATCTGCCCCATGTACCGCAGATTGAACATGCCCTGCTCGAGCCCTGAGACCATCTGCGTGACGCCGGAAGCCGTGCCGCCGAAACCCTCGGCGATCTGCTGATACAGCCGCAGATTCGATGCACTCTCCCCGAGCTGCCGCGAGGTATATCCGAGGTCGGCCATCGTTGAGTTCAGCTCGGCGAATTTGTGGATGATGTCGCCAGCGCCGCGAATGCCGAAGAATATCCCCGCGAACTCTAGGCCGACCCTGCGGAACGCACCCGCCATCTCGACGGCGGTTGACTTCATCGAATCCTTAGTCTTGAGAAGTTCCGCGGCGGCGCGCTTCTGCTCGCGCGAGAACTGCGAGGCGTCGAGGCCCAGCGTGACGACGAGCTGGTCGATTACATTCGTGCTCACGGCTGCGCCCTACGCCGCTGCGCCTTGCGCTCGTTCGCCTGATCGACGAGCAGGACCTCGAGGAGGTCGTACGCATCCCGCACCCCGTAGACTGTCTGCAATTCGATGAGTGTCGCTATTTTGGATGACACGAGCACTCCGATGATGCGCGGGATGTTGCGGTATTCGACGATCCCAGAGACGGGTACTACGACTCCGATTTCTGGAGGTTTTCGGCTGGAGAAAAATTTAGGTGCAAACGCAGCACCTCCTGGCGGAGCTGGCCGCGCGTGCGGATTTCCTCGATCTGCGAGTCGTTGCCGCTCAGGATCTTCTGCGGCGGATGCTGCGGGGCGTGCTGGTACTCGATGTAATCCCACTGCTCATCGAGCGAAGGATCCTGCAGCGCGCGCATCTGCGCGATGTCGAGAAAGTCGACCCCGGTCGCCGCGAGCCCAGCCATGCCGGCTTCCTTGACGCCCTCGGGAAGGGTGACGCCGGCTCGGGCCAGCAGAAACATAGCCTGAGTCGCCCACCGCTCTCCGACATCAGCCGGCATTTCGGTGATGATGAAGGTTTTTCCTTTGTCGCGGCCTTCATCGGTGATCTTGATTGTCTGTCGGCGCCGAGCCATGACTTACACCGCGAGGTACGGCCGGGATGACCAGTAGTTCCAGACGAGCTGATATGACTGCGGCATCAGGACTTTCTTCCCGGGCGGCGTCGGACTGAACCGCTTCAGCACGCCGGTCTGGAAACTGTACTCCTTGCCGACGCCGTTGCCGAGCTGCGGCAGGATGATCTGCCCACTCACCGCAGGGTAAATCTGGCGCGCGCCGGACTGCGCCGCCAGCCACGCTTCCATAGTGTTCGTGATCGATGGGCTATCCGCTTGGAACGTGACCGTCATCGGAACGAGGAACGGCAGCCAGCCGTACGACATGATGCCGTCGACGCCGAGCATGACTTCCGCCGTGTCCGTTTCCTCGGTGGCGAAAGCGTCGTCGGTCGCGAATCCGTAGAGCTGCTGCGGCGTAGGGAACACGTCCGGCACGTTCACAATGAAGGTAGCGTTCGCACTGGTGATATCAGCCATGTCGCACCTATTGCACGTTGAGCGAGTTCAGCGAGAGTTGCTGCACGCCGCCCGCGTTGGTGTACCAGAGAGTCCCGGGCATCGGGCCGCGCTGGCCCTGCACGGTCGCGCTCGGTATCGTGATCTGCAGATACCAGCCGGTCTGAAACAGCGTCCCGGTGATGACCGCGCCGGCTGCGGTGTTGACCTCGAGCTGCTGTGCTGCGCTCAGCGTGATGCCAGGCTGGATGCCGCCGAAGCTGACGCCGCTTTGGATGGGGCCGAGGTAGGCCGATTTCTGCAGAGCGATGCCGGCCGTGTTGTACGGGATGGACTTCGTGTTCGCGAGCAGCTCGGCGCCGGCGAGCTGGAGCTGAGAGTTGAGCCACACCTGGAAAGCGTACTCGTCGATCCAGTCCCAGACGCCGGAGATCTGCCCGGTCTGGAACCACTGGAACGACTGGTTCGCCGTGGCGACAGCGGCGTAGCAGTTCGCACCGTTCGCGGTGATGTTGAGGTAAGTCTGAAGATTTGTCACGTTCGGCGTGAGAAGAGAACTCGACTTGGCGGCAAGCACCACGTAGCCATTGGTCGAACCGTAGTTGATCGACGCGATGGCGCCGCAGACGAACGCGGCGATGGTCCCGAGGCTGTCGTACACCGTCACGCATCCGTTGTAGGCTGCGACGACCTGAGCGTAGACGGTCGGCTGCGGCGGCGACTCGGTGTAGAGAATGTTCGAGTCCCAATTGACGTAGCAGTACCGCTGGTTCGTGCCGTTCACCCAGGCGGCGAACCCCTCCATCACCGACTGCGTTGGCTGCTGCACGGTCATGAAGGTGAACCAGTTTTGCGTCGCAGCGACGACGCTGTTCATCGTTGCGGCTGGCGTCGAGGCCGCGGCTCCCGGGCTGATCACAGCTCCGGTCGCCTGCGTCAGATTCAGACTCGGCGAGAGCGACGAATCGGTCGGGTACGCGAGCGAGCTCGAAGTGCCGGTCGTGGATGAGGTGATGACGAATGCCTGGCGAAGCTGGTCGTAGGTCACGGTTGCGGTCGTTGTCGGCGTGCCGGCCTGAAGGCCGGTCTGGATCAGCGCCGCGGCGTTCGTGAAGCTCGTGGCAGACGATAGGTTGATCGACGCGGACGTATGCGCAACGCCGTCGATGGCGACCGTGATCGTGCCGGAGAGCGCCTGGAGCTGCGCCAGCGGCATCGCCGCCACGCTCCCGCCGCGCAGGTACGCCGCAACGGGCGCGGTATTGAACTGCGTAAAGTAGAGCGTACCGGGGAGCTGCGTGCAGCCGGTGAAGCCATTGAAGTACACGGCCGCCAAGGTTGCCTCGGTCGAGGTCGGGCCGAACCATGACTGCACGGCCGAGAGGCTGCCGAACGGCTGCACGGTGCCGATCGGTATTGAGGTGTCGGTATCGACGAAAACCGCGTTCAGCGAGAGCGGGTTCCCGCCAGTACCGACGACGCCCGGGATGACGTTGACAAATTGACTTGCTGGTATGGTCACAGCGGCTCCTAGGGCGGATATGTTGCGTTCACATCGATGACGTCAATAGTTGCCGGCACGTTCGCGAAAGTCTGCGTGAACGTCGTCACTGGATTCCACTGCAGACGGGCGTCGATCATCCATCGCTCCTCATATTGTTGCTCGGAATCCGTTAGCGGCACCATTTTTGCCTCATCGGCGTAGAGCGGCACCACGTTCGGCAGCATGGCCTGCACGCCGTAATCGTCGCGCAGAAGCGTGGAAATGGACGCCGCCCAGCTCGAGGAGCTTGCCCCGTAGCAGTCGATCTGGACGCGAACCTCCAAGCCCTCCTCGGCGCTCATCGTCGTCGGCGTCGGGCTCGCGGTGTCCCAGGTGTCCACATTCCACCGCAGCCGGCTCACCAATAGCGCCTGCATAGTGAGGAACCCGGGCTCCGGCTGCGGCATCGCGGAGCGATTCGGCAGGCCCTTGATGACCGGCACGTTGGCGGGCACGACGTCGAGCAGGAACGAGCGCAGCGCGGTATATACGTCCGAGAGAGTGGGCGAGACAGTCGTGCTCATTTACGGTCCTTCGCCGGTCTGCGACAGCGGCTGTACGACGGCGTAGCTGTAGCGCAGCAGCGTCAGGTTCAGGTTTTGTTGCAGTAGAGTGAGCATGGCTTTGAAAATGATTCGTCGTAATTCATCGTCCGCGCTTCAGTGTGTCCCGTACCGCGCGCCGCTCCGCCGCCCGCTTGTTGCGCCGGTTGATCGACCAGGAGCGCGGCATGAACATCGCCGCCGCCACGGCAGGGATCTTCGGGCGGAAATTGTCGGCGAAGAACATGCCGCCTTTTTGAGATACACTGCTAGTTTGTTTGTTGTTTTTGGTGTCCATATCTCGCGGCACCTCCGCACCGCCGATGGTTTCGTCAGGGAGGGAAGTGTTCATTAGTTCGCCGGTAGCAAAGAAATATTCGCGCCGATATCGGTTCCATCTGCTATACCGGAAGATGTATATGGCAGCCCCAATCCAGAAACTCCCTTCTGATAATAAGGACTTCCGCTAGTCAGAACATACCCGCTAGCTGCCGTCGAAGAACCATAACTGGTGAATCCTACGGCCGCCTGCGTCGAGATGAAGTTGCCGCTCGGATACGTCTGCGTACCGGCGATCACCACGTTGTTGAGATAAGCTGGTTCGGTCACTTGCGGAACCACTACGGCTGTGTATCCAGATCCCGGAGAACCGTGAATTTCATAAGTGGTAGCGTCAAAAATATTATTTGTCCAAACGAGATTGTTGAGCGCCATGCCGGTGGCTGCAAAGAAAATCGCCTCTGTGCCTCCGTCCAGAAAAATAAACGTGTTATGGTCCCACACTATATCACCACCAATACCGGCGCTTCCTGGCGGCACTCCATTAGATTCAACTTGAATTGCGATTTGCTCGATAGGCACGCCGCTGCTGTTTTTTGCCGGCGTCGTGAATAAAAACAAGTTATTTCTGTAAAGATGCCGATAAGACGGAGCGGTGTCAAAATTACCGCCATTAGTATTATCCTGGAGCAATACGTTCCAGCCGGCAAAGGCGTCATTTATGAAGGCGTTATTCGTGACAGTCAGATCGCTTACGGTATTTAACGTATTCGTTCCGGTTCCGCTCTGATTCCTTACGGTAGCAAGCATCGAGTAGGACTGCCCCAGCCCCCCAGGGTTATCGCAATAATTATGATCTATGAGTGCGCGCTGCACGCACTTCATCTCGATCATGTTTTTACCTCCCTCGTAGGCAATCGCCGAGCCGGCTGTGATAGCCGTAGCTGGCGCGCTTGCAAGCGTCCATGTCGTACCGCTTCCGCCAACAATTGCAACGTCCTGTAAAGCTCCAGATGCGTCTGTGATTTTCATCGAAATACGCAGATTTCCGGAGGTCGTCGAATCGACGGTCATCGTCGTAGAGCCGGCGGATACTGTAATGGTCCCTTCCCAAATCCAATGCACGCAAGTATTGTTCTGGAACACCAGATCCGACGGTATCACGTATGGAATGGAGCTGTCTGCGCCCCCAAATAAAATTGTTTGGCCGCCGCAATGCAACCTATTATTCGTTACTTTGTATGGGCCGGAGCTGTTGTAGGCATTGACGCATTGATTATCCCCCACGTTGACGCTGAATATATTGTCACCAAAATAACACTCTGTTACCTCTATGTATTTGCCGTCAATAGTGATGCCATGCTCGGCTCCGTAACTGGGTGAACCATCTATAAAACACCGATCGAAAGTAACGTGATTCACTAACTCTGCGGTGGTGGTGTAAGTGTAGGTAGACGTGTTCCCCAGGTTGCAGCAGAAATAAACGCTCCCTCCGGTTGCATTGATATCCTGTACTTCGATATCGCACCCGACAAATCGGTAATACGCCGCTTGCGCACTGAAGACGACAACGTTGCCACCTGTAGAGGAGGCGGAGTTACGGATTGACCCCATATTCGCGACGTTCGACGGCCCAACGCGCGTGCCGGCGGCCGGCAGTCCACTGCCACCCAACTCCGGCGCGTCGCTCGAAATGACGTAGACCCATCCAGACCCGGACCGTGCCGGGATCGTCAGAGTTCCGGCTGTAGAATAGGTGGTCCCAGCTTGAACCACGATGACATCGCCCAAGCTGCCTGTGGCTGCCGCCGCGTCGTCGATCGCCTGCTGGAGCGTGAGCGACGCGTCTCCGCCGACCCCCGGCGTATAGTACGAGCCGCGATTGGTATTGGCCGGCGCGGGAGGGGCACTCGTGGTCGTGAACTGATTCGGAAGTGTCGGCAGTACCGCACCGAACCACGTCGCATTTGCCGCCGCCGACTGCGCGCCACCTGGCAACACACCGGCTATCCCCGCAAAGCCGGGGCGTAGCGTTAGTGCTACGGCGGTGGCGACTGATCCCCGGAGCATTGTTCTGCGCGTGACCATATGTCAGTAGGTCGTAATGACGACACAGAATCCGTTGCCGCCGGCACCCCCGGCGCCAGAGGATGTTGCGGAACACGACCCTCCGCTACTACACCCGGCCCCGCCTCCGCCGCCGCCGCTGCCCGCAATACCTGCGCCGCCCGCGAAAGCCGCGCCGGTGAGGGCCGAGGCCCCGCCGCCCCCTCCCGATCCGCTGTCATAAGCAACCTGGGATCCCACGCCTCCAGCGGAGGCACTCCCGCCTGCGCCACCAGTGGAGCTTTGGCTCGCGCCTCCATTACCGCCGGCAGATGCCACCGGAGATGTGGCCAAGCTGCCCCCGGAACCCCCGCCAGCCGCGCCATAGACGGAAGAGCCGCCATTGTTTCCCGCGCCGCCTGTCGTTCCATTACCCCCGCCAGCCGCGCCGCCCTCAGCACAGCCCGGGGGATTAGGAGACGCAGAGTTCCCATTGGCATTACACATAATGGTATGGTTCAAAAGACCAGCTCCCCCGCCTCCATTATTCGCCGCTGCGGTATTGCCACCAGGTCCGTATACACCTCCATAGGCCGTTAAATAGGTTCCGAACGTCGTGTTGCCGCCTGTAACGCCATTTGTTCCAGGACCGGCAGCCGTGACGGCTGTCCCTCCGTTGCCTCCCGTTCCAATTGTCACCGTGACGGAAGATGGAAGAGCCGACGTTTGAAATAAGCGCGTCAACTGGGATCCGCCTCCGCCTCCAGAGCCACCGTTTGCTTCGGTCCCAGACGGCTCGAATGCCCCGCTTCCGCCGCCGGCACCTCCTCCCGTGCACGTAACCTTTGTTAACTGCGGCGACCCAGTTGGCTTATTCCACGTGCCATTCGCCGTGAAACTCTGGACGTTTTCTGTTGCTCCCCCTCCAGAACTGCACGCCGTACAAGCGAAGACATACCAGTTGCCCCCCTCGCTGATAAAGGACGCACCGCTATTCGTGCCGACAGAAAATGGTGAACTACTACCGTTGATGGTGCTTGTGGTCGTAGTGAACGTGACGGCCCCACCGCTGCCGGTCATGTTCTGAACGGTGAACCCGAATCCGTTCCCGCACGAGCCCGTGGCCTGCGGAAGAGTGACGGCAACCGTGCCGGCGGTATAGTCGTAGGTGATCGCGCCGTTGTTATCGTTGGTGCAGCTTATCGTGTCTGTGGAAGTCGTAACGATCCGCGGCACAGCGTTTACTGAAGCCGTGACATTGCCGCCACTCGTATTAGTGAATGTCAAACCACCGCCATTGACCAGATTCAGCGTCGTCTGACTGAGATTGTTCGTGCCGTTGGTCTGGAGGGTGACACCAGATCCGCTCACCGCCGACCAACTGCACGTCGTTCCGTCATTCGTCAGGTAGTCGCCGGTGACCAGCGACGGGACTGTACAGGGCAGCGTGAAGCCACCGACCGAGGCGGCATCGACGCCAGTGATGTTCGTGCCGACGCCGCTCGAGGGTGTGCCAAGTGCACCGCCGTTGACGACGAACGAGCCAGCACTGCCGGTGTTAACGCCGAGCGCTGCCCCGACGCCAGTGCCGAGCCCGGTGAGGCCGGAGAGGGGCAGCCCGGTCGCGTTCGTGAGAACGATGGCCGAAGGCGTGCCGAGAGCGGGCGTGATGAGTGTCGGGGACGTGGAGAGGACGACGTTACCGCTGCCGGTCGTTGAGTAGCTAGTTCCCCACGCGGTGCCGGTCGAGTTTGGTATGCCGGCGCCTGGATAGACCATGCCGCCGCCGCCCGTGCAGGTCACCAGCGCGGGCGCTGCGTCGAGGTTCCACCAATCCAAGCAGTATTGCCCGGTCGCGCTCGGGATCAGTCCAGCGATCACGCCGTTGTTGTTGTAGAGGATCGAGAACGGCGCTGCGAGCGATGCGGTGTAACCCGCAATCATCGAGGGCGTGATTGTCTTTGTGCACGCGACGCACGGATACGATGCCGCCTGATTGCCGACCATCTGCTCGGTGCCGAGCAATGGCGTATTGGCAGGCGGATAAGTGCCGATCTGCTGCGCCAAGGCCGGAGCGGCACAGAACAGCGCAAGGACGGCTGCGAAAATTCGGATGCGTTTCATTGTGTCCTCACAATCTGTCCGTTGCTATCGAGAACGAGCAGGCCGTTACTGTCTATCAGGCTATATGCCCGGTCGGTCTGCAGGACGGCGAGCACCTTGGTCCAGCCGCCCGCCGGCACGCCCCAAGTTTCATCTGGGATCTCGACCATCCACACGTCATTCGGAGCGCTCGGCCATTGCGGGAACAGCAGCAGGTCGTTGCCGAGCTGGTTCACGCGATTGATGCCGCCAGGGTTCGAGAACATCCATACCGTGCGGATGATGCCCTGCATCTGAAGGTACTCGGCATAGCGCAAGTCGCGACCAGACGGCGGCTGCACCTGCATCGGAGCGGAGACCGGAGTGCCATAAGATGCGGTCTGCGTGCCGTCCGCTGCAACGATGGCGCCTTTGTTCTGGTACCACCAGCCGGGCGTATCCGCGTTGACGGCCGGAATCACCCCGCGCACCGCGGCATGGAGGTTCAGCGACATTACGTGCCCCCGGATCCGCCAGTGCCGCCCGGAGCGCCACTGACCTCGAAGTCCACCGAGCGCATCATCGTGCCTGTATCTATGAGGCCGTGATTGAAGCCCTTTTTCTTGACGGTGAGCGGCGCATTGTCGGCCGGCCATGCCTGTATGGACTCGGTGATGTCGTCCTTGACTTCGTGGCCGAGCAGTCCGAGCGAGTGATTCGCGCGGTAGTCGTTCGCCTTGAGAAACTTTCCCAGGTGATCGCCCCACGCGCTTGAATTCGCCGACACGGTTTGACGCATGAACGGCCGCGCCGGCGCGCGCGAGGTGCCGTACTCGTTCCAGAATGCGACCTGAGCGACGTGCAGCCCGGTCGCATAATCGGCACCGCGCAGGAACCCTACTTTAAGCACGTCCTTGGTCGCCACGCGCTCAGCGATAGAGCGCAGCACGCGCCCCATTTTATCGCCGCCTGAGATGCTGATTTCCTTCACTGCGGCCACGCATTGAAGCCAGAGAACTCGCTGATCTCGAGCAAAGGCGGAACGTATCGCGCGGTCCGGTAGGTCGCCGTCGCCTGCCAGAATATCGCGCCGTACTGCGTCTGAATGAAAAACGCCTCGGCGTTGCCGACCGTAGCCGCCCATTCCGATTGAACGCTCACCGAGCCTTGCGCGGCCGATGAGATGCGCCCCACCACGCTGCTCGGTGGGTTGCCGTTCTCGCCGTTCAGCAGCGCCGTCAGATGCGCGGTCAGCAGGTACAGGTAATACTGGCGCGTCGGGGCGTCCTGCACGATCGAGGCGCCGGTGTTATCGAGGAGCTGCGTCGCAAGATTGAAATTCCCTTGCAGAGCCGTGGCCGAAATCGTCGAGAACTGAGGGAACATGCCCGTGAACTCCGTGGCACTGAATATGACAGTGCCCGGAGTGACGGTAGGCGGTGTGACGGGGCCGATCATGGTTTACGCCGCTGCGGCCTCGTCCTTCTTTCGCGCCACGCCCTTCGGCAGCCTCGCGTCCTTCTCCTCGAGCGGCTCGAGTCCGGTGCGCGTCTGGCTATCGTTCTCGCGCTCCTTGGCAACCGATGCTGCGCGCTGATCGTCCTGCACCACGAACACCTGCCCGCGCTTGACGAACTGCATGTCCTTGTACCGCTCGAGCCACTTGTCCGCGAAGTCCTTCGGGACGTGCGTGATGCCATAGCGGAAGCTGCCTTGCGCCACCGGACCGAACGGCGTGCGGATCATCTTGGAGTTCGCCCCATTCAGCGTGTACCGCAGGCCGATGGGTCCGGGCAGATGCTGGCGCCCGGGCGCGGGCTCCGGGATCTCCATCACGAGGCCATTCGGCAGCTTACAGCCGATCGCTACCGTTGCCGTGCTGTTGCGGATGTCTGACATTGAATCACCCTATCGGTTGAACTGACGTTGAGATTCTGACCGGCGCGCCGCCGGAGCCTGCTCGCATTGTGGTCCACTGCGTTGGGATGCCTCCGGTGAAACTCGCATCGACAGCGTTGCCGGTCGCGGGGTCGGCGTACACCTGAACGCCGGCCATCACGCCGTACTGGAACGTCGTCACGTAGTCACCGATCGGCGCGGCCACGACCTGCTGGCCTGCGCGCAGGACGAGCTGCGAGCGGTTCGTGGTGTTCGTGAGCGGATTCTCGGGATAGCCTGACTCGTTGATGTTCGTCCACGATGGCGGCAGCGGATACACGCGCTGCCAGTTCCAGGCATCATACGGCGGCAGCACGAACACCAGGATCGTGCCTGCCGCGTAGGTGTTCGACACCGTCCCGTCGTCGTACACCCAGCCGAACTGGCCGAATACGACCCCGTTAGGTCCTGCTACGAGACCGCCGGCGCCGGCCGGGAAGCTCGCGAACGGTGGCCTGACATACCCGATGTCGAGCGGCCATGCGAATCTTCCAGCGCGCGGCAGCACGGCATCATCAGACCATCATCGAGGCGATGGCGTAGGGTCGGTACACCAGGCAACCATAGCCCCCGCTCACTCGCTTCTGGCGCCAGCTCGACTCGGCCACGATCATGTTGTGCGCCATCATCTTGGTCGAGAATGCGCACTCCGCGGTGCGCTGGCCGTCGATCTCCTCGCAGATGAGCTGCACGAGGTTGCCGGTCTGGTTGATCGGTGGGCCGTACTCGACCGCCGTCTCGATGCGCAGGTTCGGGAAGTTCTCCTCGAGCAGCACCTTCACCGAGTTGGTGTTGTACTGCGTGACCTCGGTGAGCACCGGCGAGACCTGCGGCGACAGCGCCATCACCATCGGCGAGTCCATCGCAATGACGCCGTCAGATTGCGCCTGAAGCTGGATAAACAGCCGCACCACATCCTGATAGATCGTGTTCGCCGTGCTCGAGGCGCTGGTCAGCCATGGGTACGTCGCAGTGAGCGCCGGCGGCAGCGAGGGATCGTTGAGCAGTCCATAGTTCACGAGTCCAGACTGCCCGAAGAAATACTGCAGGTTCATCGCCTTCATGAGAATGAGGGCGTTCGATTCCATCTGCTTGGCGGCCCAGTCGATCTTGGCTAGACCCATGCGCCCGACTTCCCGCATGCCGTACTGCAGGAACGCCTGGAACAGGTAGTTCTGCCGGCTCGGGAAGTTCGCATTGACGTTCGAGGCGCCAGACAACGCGTAGTCACCGTAGCTCGACACCTCGCCAACCGCTTCGATCGTGGCGAACTGTGCCGTCTCAGTGAGCCAGTCGCCTTTCTGCGCTTCGCCGACGATGATCGCTGCCATCATCGGCGAGACCAGCGTTGAGATCAGCTTCGGGTCGAACCAGTTCGCGAGGAAGTACGGGATGGACGACGAGGGCACGGTCGCCATGACCGACTGCACTGCGTCCATAGCCATGAGCTGCGGCGCGCAGTGCGACTCGTCGAATGCGATTCCGTAGCCATCGCTTCGCCGGCTCGCGCTCTCTGTGTCGCGCAGGCTCTGCAGAACGGCGGCCGCCTGACCGGACCGCAGCGCCTTGTCGATGGCCGCAGCCGACTTCGACCGGAGGTTCTCGACGGGACCGCGTGATGCTCTCATGTCTCAGACTCCGATCCAGTTGCTGATCTTGCCGACTTTGCCCTGGGTCGCATCGAACGATGCGGTCGAGGCAATCGTGTACGAGGTGTTGTTCGTGAGGTACGTTCCATCGCCGCCGGTCGTGCCGCTCGTCTGCATGAGGATCTGCACGTTCGCGGTCGCCGGCAGCCCCGTGGCGGAAATCCACATGCCGGGCGCGAGCTCGCCGGATGCGATGGCCGTGACGGTGAGCACCCCGTAAGCCGTACCGCTCGCAGGCGTCGCGAGAGACGCCGTGAAGCTCGCGTCCGCCGTGACCGGCTGCGCGAGCGTCCAGGGGGTGGCTTGGACACCGTAGAACGTCGCGGCCGTAGTCGAGATGTTCGGGATAATCGTCCCGTCGTAGTTCGCGATCGTCCATGCAGTCCCGCTGCCGGCGGTGATGTAGGTGCCGTTCGGCAGTCCCGCCATCACGACGACCTGGCCGATCGCCACCGTGCCGGTCGTGGTGCCGACCAGCGTCAAGGTGTTTCCGCCCGAGATCGTGACCGAAGTATTGCTCGCGGTCACCGAGCCGCCCGTCGCGGTCGAGAGCGCGCCGCCGACCGGGTTGGCGTAAACGTTCTCGCCGACCGTGCCGCCTGCGGTGAAGAAGCCCCAGAAGTCCCCCGCGGCCTGCAGCGTGACCATGTCGCCGCCGACGATGCCGACGCCAGAGGCGCCGAGGAAGTTCGTGATCAGCGCCTGCTGATCGCGGTGCACGAACCCGAGGAACGAGCCCGGCTGGTAATAGCTCGTGGCGAGCCCGCTCGTCGGATTGCCCCAGGCGAACTGACCGACGAGCACGCCGCCGGGCGATGCCACAAACGCATTCGGCCCGATGATGACCGATGCGCGGATGTTCGCGCCTGCGAAATCCCCGGGCGCCGCCGGCGCGGGATAGGCGTTGACGAAGCTCGGGAAACCGTTCGGTGAAATGCCTGGCATGGTAGTGATCCCAATTGGTTTGCGTTAGCCGCTCAGTTCAGCCCGAGCAGAGTCTTGCGGTCCACCGGATGACCGGCGGAGTCCATGGCGAGGCGCGGCGCAGGCGCTGAGGTCGAGCGCACCGCACCGAAGAGCGCGGCGTACGCCGAAGGGTGCACGCCGTTCAAGTCCACGCCCTGGCTCTCGAGCGCGAACTTGTAGATAGACTCGGCGGAGTCCATGGCGAGATCGATCGCGCCGACCACAGGGCGAACGGCCTCGCGGGCCCGGGCCGCCGCACGCTCGGAGCGCTTGGTCTGCTCGATGGCAGCCTTGATGGCCGATGACATTTCGTCTTTGGTCACGGAGTCACCCGAGCGAAAATCTTCTCGATGATCCTCGCGATCCGGCAGAGCGTCCTTCGCGCTGCGCTTTCCGTCCATGTTCTGCGAGACGTTCTTGCCGGCGGCATCGCTGGCACGCTTGCGGTCGGCGGCGCGCTTGCGGTCGGCGGCGCGCTTGTCGCGGGCTTTCTTTCGGGCATCGCGGGCCTTGTGACGAGCGTCGCGGGATTCTTTTCGCTGAGCGGCTTCGACGTCGGATTTGCCTTCGTCGTCCTTTTCCTCGGCCTCATCCGCCGCGCGCTCTTCTTCATCGTGCTCGTCCTCTTTCTCGTCGGCGGCGCAGTCGTACGCTTCCTCGCGCTCGGCCTCGGTGAGGTCCTCATCGGAGCCGCGCTTGCGCTTGGCGTCGCGCGCCTTGTCTTCGGCCTCCCTCTTCTCGCGTTCGTCGAGAGAGATCACGGACTTTGCCGGGGTCTCGCCGAGCGCCGCATCGAACGCCAGCCGGACATCCACGTCCGTTGCATTCGGACGCAACAGCTTGGAAACCGCATCGACAATCTTGTGAGTCATAGCCCTAAGCTCCACTGGTTTCTCGTCTGCGACATACACGTCAGAGCCGGCTCGGCCCTCAGTGACAATGGCAACGTGATTGCCTTCGATATCGACCATGCGGCCGTCGTATGGCTCCCCGCCATATCTGCCCGGCTCCATGACGGCGCGATACCGATAGGCCGATGACAGCTCGCGTTTCTCGCCGCTCTCGATGAGGTCGATGGCCTCTTGCGTGAGCACCATGACCGGGCGGGCGACGAGGTACGGCGGCTCAAAGCTGCACTTGCCGATGTTGCCGACCCATAGGTCTTGCTTCGGGGTCTGCGCATGCACGCCGGCATGGCGGATGAGCAGCGGCTTGCCATCGAACGTCGAGGCTGCTTTCTGCAACTCGCTGGGGTCACGGAGCAGCCGGTAGATTCGGGTCGCATCAAGACCGAGTTCCTTCCAATTGGGAATCTCGTCGCCGCGGTATGGGCAGATGTTCGCCTTGGAGATCCTGCATTCCTCGACGCGCATGTGACCGTCCGCGTCCACGCTGCGGAGCGATCGGTCTTGCGCAAGAGGCGGGATATCGCAAGGAGGCTGGTCCTGTTTCACGATGGCGCGAGACTAGGACCGTTAGCGTTAGCGCGTCAAACAGGCTCCCGGTGCGGGCTCGCTGCTGTCGTTGCCCTCGTCGCGTCGCTCATCCATCGCCAGCACGCGCCGGCCTTTCCAAGCCGTCCAGCGTGCCGCCTCGACACTGATGCCGAGCCGCTCTCCGATGCATTGATATTTCAACCCTTGAGCGCGTAGCTTTTGGATGCGGTCGAACCGGATTCGAGTTTTTTGCGTGATCATGGTCGAGCGCTCACATCCCCGCGAGTATCTCAAATCCCCGGAAGTATCGACTTGCTGACACAACGGCAATTCGGCAGCGTGCCGGGCCATACATACTCGCCGACGTCGCTGTCGTACATGCCGTCCTTGAGCGCGAACCGCTTGCCGTGCATCGCGACATGCGTCGGGCGCGGCTCCTTGCCGGCGTGCGAGTGCAGCCAGATCGCCTCCGTGATGCCGAGTTCCTGCCGGCGCACGTTCTCCATGACGGCCTTGGCCTTGTTGTTCTGATCCCGCGCGATGAACGCAGCGCGGCGCCACGCGACGCCGTATTTCTGATGGATGCTCTGCGTCAGGTCGGAGAGCTTGCCACCCTTCATGACCGACTGCCAGACCTGAGTCTCGACGTCCTTCAGGTATTGCTGCGGTATCGACTTGATGAGGTTGACGTTCTCGGCGAGTACCGCTCGGTACGCATCCACGCTCGCGGCGGTGGGCTTGAATTTCACGGTCCAGCCGGCTTTTTTCAGGATCCGCTGAAACCTCGAGTCGAAATCTCGGCGCGACTTCTCGGCGAACGCCTTGGCGATCTCGAGCGCCATCGCATCGAATCGGTCTATCTGCTTCCTGCCCCATTTCTGCATCGCTCGGCGCAGGCTGACGATGGGGCTGTCATCACGCGCGAAGCCTATGTCCGGCTCGTTCTGGCGCCACGCGGCGCGGATGTGCGTCAGCATGGATGCCGCCATCGTCTCAATCATCTCGCGGAGCTTGGCTCGATACCACGCCTCGAGCGCAGCGCTCGGCTGCACGGCCCGAATGGCGACGGGCTTGGATGGTGTCTGATTCACGGATGCCTGCTCGACGCTTCGGCGGCCTCCTGATCTTCAAGTTCTTCCTGTGGCGTCGGCGCTTCGATGACTTTGTTGACGTCGAGGTTCGACCATCCGCTGTCGCGGTCGTGCGCCAGCTTCTCGCGCACCTCCGTGGCGTCCACCGCTCCGAGTTCGACATACGTCGCCTCGGCTTCCGCATTCGCTTGGCGGACGCGCGCTGCCGACTCGCCCGTGAGTTCCTGCAGCGGCTTGAAGTCAAAGGTAATGTCCGGATCGATCTCTCCCCATTTGTTGAGCATGAGGATGTGCATGACCTTGGTGAGATTCGGCCGGTACAACTGCTCCTGCATCGAGTGAATCCAGTCGTAGAAAACCTGGATCTCATCGTTGCTCGAGGCGTTGAGCCCCGCCGGCGTGATGCCGGTGAGCACGACGAGCGGCAGGTGAGTCGGCGCTGCCATGTGCTCCTGCGCCTGTGCCTGCAGCTCGGACAGCCCCGAGAGTGGCACCGCGATCTGATCCAGCAGCTCGCGGTCCTTGTCGGTCAGGAACACGCCCTGGTTGTCTCGGTTTTGCGTGAAGAGCTGAATACGCTTCAGCAGCGAGCCGTACTTCTCGGCGTTGCCGCCGGAGAGTACCGCGCTCATGTCGGTCTGCAAGGTAATGATCGAGAAATTGTTGATCAGCCGGTTCACCGCCTCGACTGTCTTTAGCCACCGCTGGACGTACGGGTCGAGTAGCTGCGTCAGCGAGATCCCGCCGAAGTTATAGGCCGGCTTGATGATGTCAGGCACCGGCCGCGAGATGAACGTGAGCAGCCGGCTCGAATGCGTGTCCATCCCGAGGATGAACCAGCGTTCGGGGTTGTAGAAGCTCGGCAGCCCTGGGTCCGTCGAGTTCCACACGATAGGCGCCGACCAGATGGGCTCGACCGTGGTGAATCCTGACAGTGAGCCCTTGGTGATCGTCTCGGGTTTGATGAACAGCGGCTCCGATCGGTTCGCATTGCGCTTCATGCGGATGTAGATAAAGCCGAGTCCGTAGAACCCGTCATGCTCGGTGACTTTGCGGAATAGACCCTGGATGTCGTACTTGGAGAACTCATCCTCAAGTTCTGAAATTCGGTCCTTCTTGTCGCCGCCCCCTTTGGTCTTGAATTCAATCCATCGCCGCGTCATCTCCTTCGCAGTGGTCTCGACCGGCTGGCGGTACTCTGAGCGCTGCGCGAGTTCGGCGAGGTATGGGTAGCCGGGAAAGTAGAGCCCGAAGTTGAGCTGCCCGAATACTGTCTGGCCGGTGAGATAGTTGGCATACGGCATCGCATTGGCGTCGTCCATCGCCATGATGGAGCCGACGTCTGCAGGCTTCGGGCCGATGACACCCTTGGGATACGTCGGCAGCTTCAGCTCGTGCCGAAACGGATCAGCCTTCGGCTTCTCGTCGAACGCTTGCAGGATCTCGAGGATCGACGGCCCAGGCGGCAATACCGACGGCGCCTCGATGGCCGCCGGCTTTCGCTTACCCGCGGCGCGTGCGGATTTTGGCACGGTCTGCTCCCCTGACGTACCGACGATCTTCGAGCAGCGCCTTCGCCTGGCGCTGCGCCTCGAGTTCTCGCTCGCCGGCTGAAATCGCGCGGCGCAGGGCGTCCCGCGACGAGGTGCGGGCGGCATCGCGCGAGCTTCCGACCTGCTTGGCCGGCTTGGCGTAGCTCGGGATCACGCTGTCGCTGATGCGCTTCTCGCGGTATGCGGCGGCGACGGCTTGGTTCAGCGGGTGACCGGCGTTCACCATCTCCGCGATGTTGTGTGACATGACGGCTTTGGAGCGGCCCTTTTCGAGTGGCATGGCGGCGTTACCCCTGCGGATATCCCGGGATGGTCCAGTGGTAGTTCAGAATCTCATCGGAAATCTCAAATCCGCCCCAGCGCGGCGCGAACAGCATCATGACAGCATCGGCCAGGTTTGGCGATGCAGCGCCATCGGGGACCTTATCGACCTGCAGCTTGCCGGTCAGAGAGAGTTTCCACTGCGGCTGCGACAGCTCGATGGCGAGCTTTGAGAGCACCGGCAAGTCGGACGCTAGGCTGATGATCGCATCGCGGTCGTACTCCTGGCCGCTCACCGCGCGGTAAGTCTCCTGGAACCGCTGCCGCAGCGCCCACCATGACTGCGCCTTGAAGTTCTGGAACATATCGATATTCTTGCGGTCGGTGTTCGGCACCGTGCGCTCGGGATCGAATACGCCAGCGCTGCCGCGAAACTCGCTGACCTCGATCGGTAGCTGCCGGTTCGCGCGGCGCCGCTCGAGGATGCGCGTCGAGTCGCCGCGGATGCCGGCGCCCATGCCGTCGGCGTCGTAGTCGAAGCCCTCGAGCTTCTGCTCGTCGCAGAGCATGAACGCGCGCTCCGTGGTGGCGAAGAGGTCGGAACCCTCGCCGCTCCAGCTCGAGCAGTGCGTGAGCAGGATGCCGTGCCGAGCAGCGAATGCGTTGACGTCGCGGCCTTGGTCGGCGACGTCGAGTGCGCCACGCTTGACGCCGGAGGGCTGGATGCCGAGCTTCTCATGCGCGCCGATGGCAGCCTGTACCCAGGTCTGCGGGATGATGACGCCTTCGGCTGCGGCGGTGTAGTTGAGTTCGTATTCCGAGTTCCAGATCGCAGGATCCGTATTCGCGCGCTTGGCCTCGGCCCACGCCTCGTCCTTGCGCAGATCGTCCCGCCAGTGAAACGTGAACACATCCACCTGACCGCTGTGGCGCCGCTGCGCAAAACGGTTCGCCATGCCTTCGATGCTGACGCTCGAGATGTCGATACGGCAGTCGGTGGTGGCGATAAGCGATCCATCGACGAGGAGCGGCCGCTCGATGTGCGCGGCCTCATCGACGAAGAAAATGGCCTTGCGGCCGCCGCGGCCGATGTCATCGCCAGCCTCGCCAGTGATGCTGGAACCCGTCGCGTGGAAAAGGATGCGCATGTAGGGTGCGTCTTTGTCTGGATTCCACCCGGGCCTAAATTCCTCCGGCAGCGAGTTCACGAACGTGCGCGCCTTGTAGAACAGCGTGTCAGGATCACCCGTGCGGTCAAGCTTGTCCTCCTTGGCAGAGCCGACGCCGATCATCATGCCGTCGTGAAACAGGCACAGCGTACACGCCAGTGCCATCGCGAGCCAGGAGCAGCCGGCATCGCGGCTCTTTTCGATCATGCCGGGCTTGCCGGCGCGCCAGTGCGCGAGGATCCATTCCAGCATCTCGCGCTGCTTCGGCATCAGCACGAACGGCAGGAACGACGGCTTGCCGACCGCGACGTTGCGCGGATCTACCGTGCATCCCCAGTCGTTGATGAAATCGGCCGGGTGATCGCGGTAGTACGCTTTGATGCCGGTGAGCGATCGCGGATTTTCGCGCAGCCACTTCAGGCGCTCGAGGCGAGCCTGAAAGATTTCGTTGTAGTTGGGGTTCTTCCAGTCGAAGCGCGCTTCAGGCCGGTCGGCTTCTGGGCGGTCAGATTTGGGCGCGCGACCGCCACCATCGGCCATGTTATTTCGCCGCGACCAGCGCCTGATACAACCGGCTGGCCTCAACCGGGTCTGTCGTGGTCAGGTTCACAGACGCGAGCGGTGCGCCTTCGGGGCCGGAGAGCTCGACGGCCTTGCGGTCTCCGTACTTCTTCGGGTTCCAGCACGCGAGCAGCTTCAGACGCGTCTCGACGCGAAGCTTCGAGCGCTGTACATGCTCGCCGTTCAGGCGATACCGTGTTTTCGCCTCATCGTCGCCGAATTGCTCGACCCAATCATTGGTCCCGTCATCCGCGATCTCGAGGCAACCCGCAGCGAGCGCATCCTCTCCAATTTCCCTCGCGCGCGCGACCCTATCGGAAAGCGCGGGATCCCCCCTCCGCCAATCTCCGAACGTCGTGACAGACGGCATGCCTGGTTCGCGGCAGATGACGGCCAAAGGGGTGCCGTTCGACAGTCGTTCGCATATCTCGTCGACGATCGCGTCTGTGCGGATGCTCGGGCGTCCCGTTTGCATGGCCGCGAGAGTACGCCGAAGGGATGGCGGCACGCAATGGACCGGGCGGTTAATTTGGCGTTCTTGGTAATGGTGCTCCACATGGAACCGTTACGACCTCGCTCGTAAGGACCTAACTCGGTCGAAATGTCCAAGTCACTGATTCACAACCTCTCTTACATCTATTACAACCTTACAATATATACACCCGTATACGTAGGAGAGGGTAGGTGGTAGTGGGGGGAGTGTGCGCGCGTGGGAGAAACTATAGGGGAACACGTCGAAAGTCGAAATGGACGTAATGTCGTAAGTAGACCCGACGCTAGGATTTCTTGAAATATCGCCGCACTGACCGGCCACCATCCCACACCACTTTGCACTCAAACCCCAAGGTTTTCAGTACCTTAGCGGCCCTCATTTGGCTTGCCCTATCTTGTCGGGAGTACTCGATGGCGAGCCCTTCGGTGATGAGGGCCGAGATTTCGACCTCCAGCCGCCCTTTAACATAATGCG
>JAEHJW020002481.1_pt1 | contig 28625 bp, 29 predicted proteins | sample 9271431 | NCBI WGS metagenome assembly JAEHJW02 | reverse complement strand
GAACATAGTAATTCAAATATTTTGAATGTAAGCTAGGAACTCTTGATATTTCATAATCAAGACGTGATTCATCTAAAACTGAATCTTCTTCCCACTCACTTGTTACATTTTCTATTGAAATACCGTCAAATTTCTTCATCAAATTTACCTCATCAATGTATTTACTAAAATTTTAATATATTTCAATCATATAATCAAATTTCATTATCATCTCAAAATCAAATGATTGTGAAAACTTTATTTTTTGGTTGAAATGCTTTATAATTCCTACTGTGTAGAGGAGATAAGATATAAATCTTTTTATATATAGATTAATTTAAATATCTTACATATTATATGATATGTATTACATACGTGAAAAAGTTACTTATCACTGATATTCTGAGTCAATAGTCTGATTTGTTAAAAGATCGATGTAATCATAATTGAATGATGCACTACATTTCAAGTAAGTCATACCTGTGTCTGTAGTTGAGAAAGTTATTTCTCCTAGAGAGGTAGGCCATGCATTTGAAAACTTCAATGCAAATTGATTATTCAAAATAAGAACAGGATGATCAGCTTTATCCACTGAAGACCCATCTACGGTCATTGATTTCATCCAATTGAAGATTGAAGACCAGTTTTTGAAAGCTTTATCAACGATAAACGATATTGTGAAAGGATTAAATTTAAGTTTCTCTCCAATTTGGTTTGGATCTACGTATCGAGTGGGTTGTTTAATTTGATTTACTATAATAGAAGGAATCACAATATCTTGTAACATGAATACAACATTAGGTATCAAAGGAAATGACATCTTTGCATTTTGAATGAGTAATGCATCAAAGCTCAAAGCTGAACCATCAACCATGAAAGCTGAACCTAGATTTGTTTGAGGTATAATTGTCTTTTCGTCCATATTAATTATTGAGGTTTGTTATATTTTGCTTGGATGAATGCATTTGCTATTTTTGATACTCCCATTACAGCACCATATGATAAGATATCCTCAGTGGTAACTTTTCCTGATGCTGCAGTACTTATGAACCACCAAGAAAGTGAAAGTTGTGCAAATAACATTCCAACCTTTTCTAGAGAACCTTTACCTGTTGTAGGATCTTCAATTAGATCAAATACTGTAAACTTCTCATTTGTATCGGTGTGAGCTTTATATAAGATAGAAGCAACTGCTACAATTATGATGAAAAAAGGTATATATGTCGGTAATGTTGTTGTCAAATACTGGATAATAGAGTTCATGTTATTTAAATTCAATAAGATAAAAATATTTATTGATTGTTTAAATTGGTTATTATATAATAGTTGTAAGTTAAATGGAGGAATATATTATGAAAGTAGATAGTAGAATTGTTGATGATATTTAAGAAGAAAGAGATTCTTTAAAAAAAGAAGTTGAAAGTTTGAAAAATCAATTAATACAGTGTCAATTTGATTTAACAAGAGTTTCAAATAAGAATGACCTGCTTCAAAGAGAATTAGATAATATAGGGAGAGATAAAAATAATCATGAATGAATTTATGACTGAAGAAGAAATTGTAGAAAATTTCATTTCTGGAATGAGTGAAGATGACATCAATTTTGTTAAAAAATCAACTGTAGATGATGTTAGAGCATGTCACCATACTGTTGGACAATTTATACGTAATCATTATCAACTCTGGAATGAAGACAACCCACTAACAAAACAATGGTTTGATAATAATAAATCTAAGACTAATTCTTATATCAAAGAAGGAACTGATTATCATCCTCAGCATCCAGATGCAGTTAGTGATAAAATTTTAACTAAAATATGGGAATATTTTAATAAATAATTAATCAGAAATAGATTCTGATAATTCAATTTTACTAAGGAGATTAGTATGCGATTAAATTACAGATCCATAATGTACCTTTCAGTACAAGACCTCAAAGATATTATCACTGATTTTTACAAGAATCAAGGAATCAATATAAAAGAAATTGAATTCAACACCGTTATTGAAATTCAAGGTTACGGTATGAGTGAACATGAAGTTGCTGATTTCAAAGGTGTTAAAATAACAACATCTGATAAAGGTGATGAACCTGTAGCATATACAAAGAAAAAAGATAATGAGTGGGTTTCTCCTTTCAGAAAAGGATCTCGATATGAAGAAGTATGATACAGTAGTGTTCATTGGGAGATTTCAGCCTCTTCATACAGGTCATGTAAAGGTAATTCAAACAGCACTCTCTATTTCAAATCAAGTGATAATATTGATTGGTTCAGTTAATGGGCCTAGAACTTTCAAAAACCCATTTACATATGAACAAAGAAGAGATATCATATCAAAAACTATAAGATATTCTGATAGAATTATCATGAAAGGTTTGAGAGATTTCAAATACAATGATAATGCATGGATTCAACAAGTTCAAGATTTTGTTTCTCAAAAAACAAACACATACGATGATATTGCAATCATTGGATATCATAAAGATGATTCAAGTAATTATCTTGATTGGTTTCCTCAATGGGAATTTGTTTCTGTTAATGTTGATGAAAATGCATCAGTAATTGACGCAACAACTGTTAGGAATATTCTTTTTGAAGATCTTAATCCAGGATTTTTCAAAGGAGTTTTACCTCAAGAATCATATGATTTTCTTTTAGAATTCAAAAAATCTGATGAGTATAACAGGTTGAAAGAAGAATATGATATAGTAAAAGCATATAAGAAATCTTGGGAACATGCACCTTATCCCCCAACATTTATTTGTACTGATGCAATTGTAATATGTTCAGGTCATGTATTGATGGTAAAGAGAGGTGCTCAACCAGGAAAAGGTCAATGGGCTCTACCAGGAGGATTTCTTGACCAAAATGAAAGAATTAAAAATGGTGCTATTAGAGAGTTGATTGAAGAGACACAAATTGATGTACCTAAAAAAGTTCTCGAAGGTTCGATTGAAAAGTCTGCAATTTTCGATCATCCAGGAAGAAGTCTTAGAGGTAGAACTGTAACACATGCTTTTAAGATCAATGTAGGACTTTCACCAAAAGGTAAATTACCTAAAGTGAAAGGTGGTGATGATGCATCAGATGCTAAATGGATTTCTCTAAATGAATTAGCAAATATAGAGAATGAAATTTATGAGGATCATTATCAAATTATTCAACACATGATTGGTAATTGATAGACAATTACTTTAATAACTGTTAAGGAGATTAACATGAAAAGAAATAGAGTTTTAGACGTAGACAGCTACAAAGCGAGTCACTGGCTCCAATATCCTGAAGGAACTGAATATGTTTCTTCTTACATTGAATCTAGAGGTGGTAAGTACGATTATACTCTATTCTTTGGACTTCAAATGTATTTGAAAGAATACCTCAGTAAACCTATCACTTTAGAAGAAATTCAAGAAGCTGAGGAATTCTTTGAGGTTCACGGTGAACCTTTTAATAAAGATGGATGGATAGGTATTCTGAATAAACTAGGTGGTTACCTTCCTCTTGAAATTCAAGCAGTACCTGAAGGGATGTTACTTCCTACAAGAAACGCACTTGTTAGGGTTATTAACACTGATAAAGAATTCTTTTGGTCTGACTCATACATTGAAACTGCACTTCTAAGAGCTGTGTGGTATCCGACTACAGTTGCAACTCAATCGCATTTTATCAAGCAAATCATTAAGAGATATCTTGAAGAAACTGGTGATATTGCTGGATTGAATTTCAAACTACATGATTTTGGTGCACGAGGAGTATCAAGTTTTGAATCTGCTGCTATTGGAGGTGCAGCTCACCTCGTAAATTTCATGGGTAGTGATACAATTTCAGGAGTACTTGCTCTTAGTAAATATTACAATGCTCCTGTAAGTGGGTTTTCAATTCCTGCAGCTGAACATTCTACTACAACCATTCTTGGAAGAGAAGGTGAAGAAAAGCAATTTAAGAGAATGCTTGATCAATTTGCAAAACCTGGGTCACTTCTAGCTGTTGTTTCAGATGGATATGATATTTATAATGCATGTGAAAATATCTGGGGTGAAAAACTAAGACAGCAAGTAATTGAATCAGGTGCAACTGTTGTTATCAGACCCGATTCAGGGATTCCTGAAGAGGTTGTTGTTGATATTATGAAAATCCTTGCAAGAAAGTTCGGTTATCAAACTAATGATAAAGGGTATAACGTCTTAAACAATGTAAGAGTCATTCAAGGTGACGGTATCAATGAAGTTAGTGTTGAGAAAATCTTAGCAAATTCAAAGAAAGCAAATTTCAGTGCTGATAATATTGCATTTGGAATGGGAGGAGCACTTCTTCAACAAATTAATCGTGATACTCAAAAGTTTGCAATGAAGGCATCATGGGCTCAAATTAAAGGTGAAGGAGTTGATGTCTACAAAGATCCAGTTACTGATCCTGGTAAGACTTCAAAGAAAGGTTTTCTAACTACGGTCACAAATGAAATTGGTGAAATTAAAACAATCAGAGAAGAAGATTTTTCTGATGAATTTCACTCAAGACTCATGAGACCTGTTTGGAGAAATGGTGAACTTCTAGTTGATGAGGATCTTCAAACAATTAGAAATAGAACTTGGTGATGTAATTTAATGTAATCAAGAGGGTATAAAATTTACTTTATTATATCCTCTTTTTACTATATAATTATATTATAGTGTAAAATTAATTGATGTTGTATTACTGATGAGGTATGATATAATTAGATATTTTTGCTTCCTTTCACTTGAAGAAAATGCACATTTTCTTGAACAATATTTTGAAAGTTTATTATCGAGCCATGCTACATCATTTCCACAATAACATTTAGGTAATGCATGAAAATAGCCTTGATCAAGAATTTTTACTCTTTGAATATATGTAAAATTCGAAAGATGTTGAGTATTTTCTATGAAAGAATCCCATAATTCTATTTTATTTTTATTTGAGAAATTGCTTTCTGTTAACGCTCTAGCAATAATTTTATTGTTATTTGTAATTAAATTTCTGAATTCATCAAACCACATATTTATCTTTTCACTTAGGTATATTTTATTATTTATTATAATATAAATTCTTTCGAAACAAAATAAAAGCCTCGAATTCGAGGCTTTTAAATTTACTGCTATACTACTTTATTGTTTTAAATCTTATGATAGATTTAGAATTCTGAAAATTCTGTAGTAGTAGTTTGATTGAGCTGCAAGACCAAATGCAGTTGCTGGATTAGCAGCATTTGCACCATTCAATGGATTACCTGCAATACCATACCTTGTCTTAAATGCAATCTTTGGTTGGAATGATGTAGGATCAATTGCTCTGTACATAGTCAATGGAACATATGGACAGTAGAACATACCTGCATCAAAGGCGCTAGGACCTTTATAACCTACCATTGCAAATTGGTTAGCATCACCATTGCTCATGTATGGATCGATGAATACTTTATACTTACCGTTTAGAACACCGACGAAAGTGTTACCAGTATCATCAACTGTTAGAGTTTCAGATGAACCAAGTCCACCGATATCTAGTTTACCTGCCATTGCAAGAGCTGATGCAACGTCTGATGAACAAACGATAAAGTTACCACGACCTCTACGTGTTGTTTGCGCAATTCTGTTAGCTTCACGTTCAATTTGGAACATAAGTCCTTTGAAACGTTCAACTGACCAACGACCGTTTGCGTCTACATCAAGGTCAAATGTACCTGGAGTTTGTACATTTGTTTGTGCACCAGTTTGTGCTACGTAGTAAAGTCTACGAACAACTTCACGATTGATTTCAGCAATGATTTCATTTGATAGAAGATTGCTTAGTTCTGATTCAGCATCAAGACCATGTACTGCTTTCAAGTCTTGTGCTAATTCAACGGTGTAGTTAGCTGCTAGAGCACGCTCAGTCGCAGTAACTGTTTGCTTTTCAATAGTGAAAGTCATTTGGTTCAATGGAGTACCATAACCGAAATCTTCACCTTGTGCAGTAGTTACACCAGTTTGTTGAGTCAATGCTGATGGATTAGTCCATGGAAGAACACCACCAGTACCATCAACAGGTGAGGTACCTACTGTATTTGATGTACCTGTATTAGCTACACCAGCTGAGTTTGTGATATCAGCTTCATTGAAAAGTGCTTCACTTCCAGAGTTGCTGTTATAACGTGATCTCAATGCGAATACTAGGCCTGTTGGCATAGTCATTGGTTGAACACCAATAAGATCGAAAGCGATCAACTTTGGCATTGCTCTACGGATAAGACCGATAAGAACTGGGTCAAAGTTAGCTACGTTGGTTGTTGATGAAGAAGGAACTGCTTCTTGGATGTGCTGTTCTGCAAGAGCCCTTGCAGTATTTTCCATCACAACAGCTGTTACTTTTCTACGATGGGTATCTTTAATTTCACCACTTGATTGTTCATCAAGGATAGGACCCCATTTTGCTTCTAATTGATCTTCAGTTAAGAAAACTTGAGACATTCTTTACATCCTTTCTTAGTTTTTAGCTACGAACAAATTTGATTTACCTTTTTGGAGAACATTGAGAGTTGCAGCTACAACATCATCAGTAGCCTTACTTTCTGTAATCTCCTTTTTCTTAGTTACGTCTTGAGAATCTACATTTGAACCTTTCTTGAAATAAGATTCGCGAATTGTCTTCGCTTTTGATTCAAATTCATCTTCTGTTTCAAACTCAACACTTTCGACAAGAGATGTAAATTTTTCAGTCTCAATTGCAGTTAACCCTTCTGAAAGATCAGAAATGATTTCGTTACAACGAAGGACGATAGCTTCTTTTTGAGCAATCTCTTTCTCTTCTCTAATTGAAGACAACTCAGATTCAAGAAATTCAATCTTTGTTGCTTGTTCTTCAATAACATCAAGTTTGTCTTCAGGAATATCGACATAATGTTCCTGGAATACATTCTTAATTCCATCAATGAATGAATTCACTAATTCAACTTTCATACCACTCTCAAGGGCAACAGCATTGTCATCTATCCACTGCTCAACTACATAATCGAGATATCCATCAATTTGTTCGACTAGCTCTCCCTTTACTTCTTCAACAGCTTCACCTAATTGCTGTTGATATTCTTCTTGAATTTGCTCCATTCTTTCTTCTAAAAGATCATTTAGAGCGACTTCAAAAATTGCTTCTGCTTTTGTAATGAACTCCTCAGTAAGAGTTTCACCATCAAATAATGCAGAAATGTGTTCTTTCATAGGTGTGGTAAGTTTACCACCTTTTTCTGATGTCTTTAGAGCACCTGCTGCTGTAAGATTACCACGAGCATTGTCTCCTGCATCATCAGTCTTATCTGACTTGATACCATCAGTCAATTTACCTTTTGAATCTTCTCTGTTACTACGTCCTTTGATAATTTTAGTATTATCTTCACCTGCCGTGGTATCTTTACCTTCACCTGATAGATCTTTATTAAGACCAGGGATTTCAGATTCTTTTACTGTTGCAGTTTCTTTCTTACCTTTAGCAATTTCATTATCTTCTTTTGAAGTTTTCTTTGCTTCTTCTTCAGCAGGACCTTTACCTTTTTCCTCTTCTTTAGCAGCTTTCTTTGATTCAGGATCTTCTTTCATATCCTTATCTTCAGAGATAAGTTCTCCTGACATAATTTTCTTAATTTTATCTTCTAAAATCTTTGACATTGTAACTCCTTGAATATAATTATTTATTAAAATTCACTTTCTGATATCCATCAATGTTTATTGTTAACTTGTACCTAAAGTTTTTCTTAAGTATTCTTTTGCTCTCTTGAGAGAATTTACTCTATCTAATTTATCTTTTCCATATGAATATCTATCTCTACCATGTCCTAGAACATGTTTAGCTTTCTCAATATCACTACTAGCAGATGTATATTCTTTTGGATTTATTCTTGATTGGTCATGTTTCATAGCTGCTACTATAAGGTTTTCAACATGATGCGAAACTTTTTCACCTTTTGCTAAACCACTGTGAATTTTATCGATAATATTCATCATTTCCTCAGCATGTTTTTCAGTTTGAGGATTTCCACGTTCAACTTTTTTGTTTATGAACTTTTCTGCATGATTCTGTCTAATTTTATCAATATCACGTCTATCTTCATCATCTCTTAGGTTACTTCTTTCACGATTTCTTATGTTGTGAGGATCTTTACCAATTCTTTGTAGGTGGACATTTTCTTCACCGTGTTCATTTGCAATTCTGTGAAGTACGTCTGCAAAGTCTTTTCTTTTATTCCCTGTTCTATCAAAAGTACCTCTCTTCTTACTCAAAGGACCTACATTATCTGAACTCCAACTATATTCAAAATCTCTTCTTCTTTGTTCAGATTCATTTTCAGGCCTAATATGAGAACCTATTGAAACTAATGAATGAGGTTTACCGTGAACATAAATCAGAGTTGCAACATGTTCACTGTCAGGTGATGCTTCTTTCTTACCGAAGCCGTGTAAACTTGTTGCATGTTTATTGATATTCTCTTTTGTTGCATACTCAATTGGATGTACAATTGAGTAATGACCTATTCCATGATGTCTTTGGGTTGACTTGTGTGTATGTGGCTCATAAAACATTCTACTTCTATGAGCTTTCATCAAATCAAGAGAACCTGCGGGTAAATTACCAAGAGATTCAAAAAGGGATTCTGAACTCTCAAAAGATGAAAGATCTTCAATTATAATGTAATCTTCAGATACTAATTTGAGTTGTTTTAGAGATGTCATATTATCCTCTGATTCTTATCATGCAACGAGCAAATTCTTTTAGAAGTTTATCTTCGTTGATTTTCTTTTTAATACCGTCTCTTACAAGTTGCATGATTGTACCATCTTCGAGAACCGTCCAATCTGCATTTGCAACACCTTCCATAACAGGAGATACCCAGCAATTTTGTTCTGAAGGATCTCCTACAACATCAACAGCAGTAAATCTGAGATCAGGTTGAACATATTTGATACCGTGCTCTTCTTTTAGAGACCCAAGTGCACGTGTAGAAACTCCAAGCTGTCCTCCTGCCTCCATGATACCTATTACAATTTGTCCAAGAGGGGATCTTTCAACAATTTGAGCTTTACCGTTATAGTTCAAACCTTCTTTTGAAAGCTCTTTAACAACGATACACACTCTTTCAGGGTTAACGATTGGGGTAGGTGGATGATTCAATTCACCAAATGCTCTATTCTTTGTTACAAATTCATTAAGATATTTACTTGCAGATTCGTCAAGAATATTCTCAGGATAAATTCTTCCATTTGCATTCATGTGTTCTCTAACACCATATTTACCACCTTGCATGAATCTACCGGTGATATACCATTTTGAACCTTTATCAGTTTGTTCTTGAAGGACTTCTACATTATCGTAGATTTCTGTTATGAGTTTCATTTATTAGCCTCTTTTTACGTCGTTCTTGTGTACTCTGTGCTCATTATCAGAATCATCACGAACTACAAAATGGTCATCTCCATGAGAACCGCATATTTTTCCCTTTACACCTGATGAATGAATTATTACTCTATCACCAATATCTGGATTTGCATTCCATTCATTCACAGATTCTTTCTTTAAATCAAAGTATTTTTGAGCAACATCTACTTTAAAATCTTCTAGACGAGATGCTACTTTATCCAGGAGGACGTTAGAAATCATTTGTGTTACTTCATCCTTATTACCATTTACTGATAATGTGACGATGTCATCAATATTCTCTTTATGCATACTATAATAAGCTCCTAACGCTTGTTTTCTCCTTTCTTCTTTACTTTTACCTGCAAATTTTGGATTCTTTGAGTGGATGAAGTCATCAATAATTTTTCCTACAGAAGTATCTTTAGTAATTGGCATAATATTTCCTTAATCCTTTATTTAATCAATTATTTATTTGATTGTGGTTTGTAATTCTTTGTATCATATTCAGGTTCAACTTGTTTATCTGCTGCCTGTTGGTTTCCTTGCTGTGAACCTTGAGGTTGACCACCTGCTGCACCCTGTTGACCCATCATTTCTTCTTGTGCTTGCATTTGGGCATCTTGCTCTATCTTCCATTGAGGTTGAGCTTTTTCATCTCCCTCTTCTTCCTTGATTTCTTTATCAAGTTCTTCAATTTCTTCTTCTGATAACCTCATGATATTCTTAAGAATCCATTTTCTTGTGAAGTATTTTTGTAGGAATGGATCCGCTAAATTAAGAAGATTGATTCTTGATGTCAATATATCTTGATCTTTGAATTCGGTGAAATAGTTGTCACTTTGAAAGATAAGTTTGATATCATTTTTGATTGAGTCCCATTCCTCTTGATTACATATACCTTTTAGAAGTAATTGAGTTCTAAGAGTTTCAATTACCAACTCACCAAACTTCATTCTCAATCTATCGATAAACTTTTGAAACTTTAATTCATCTCTTGTAATTTCAGAAGATCTTCCAAGGTTGAAACCGTCATTTGATTCCATTCTTGAAACAGGTACATTCAATGCCCTGTACATTTTTGCTTTGAACCAATCAAGAGAATCTAAATACCCTTGAATGTTTTGTGCTCCCGGTAATTGATCAATCTCGGTACCTTTTCCACCATCTCTACGAGGAAGCCAGTAATCTTCGATCATAGCTTGATACTTTTTATCGTCTTTGATATTACCTGTCGCTGCATCATAAACCATTTTGTTTCTATAACGGTTCATGATATCTTTCATGTACTGCTCAGCTTTCAACTTTGGTAAATTACCAACGTCTACATAAAAAGCTCTTCTTTCAGGTGCACGTGCAATGAAATATATAACAGTTGCGTCTTCCAACATTCTTAATTGGTTGATAGGACGAATTGCTTTGTGCATGTAACTCAAAGTCATTCCGGTATTTGCGTCAACATAGCCTGAAGGACAGTAAATAATTGCATCAGGACTGATTTTCAAATCCTGAATTCCTAGACCTGTTCCTGTACTGCCTGCTCCTTGTTGAGCTGTTTTATTTTGAGCTACAAATCCATTCTCATTATAGATATAATACTCATCTATATGATCAATAACTTCAATACCACTAGGTGCTCTCTTCTTATGAACCTCTTTAACTTTTTTGATTTTAACTGAGTCTAGGGGAATAAGCTTCTGAATACCATCAGAAAGATTGTTTTTATCTACAATAACTTGAAAGTATACTCTACCATCAACATACCATCTTCGAAAAATATCAGCAGCTAGTTTATCAAAATAAAGAATCTGTAAGACGTTGTTAAACTCTTCAGTAATTTTCTTCTTTACAGAATCTGAATATTTGAGTTTATCAAGATTGAGTTGAACAAGAGGAGAATTACCCTCCATTGGTATGGCTTCATTTGTTATGTCTTGGACAGCTTCATCAACCTCAACATACAATGAGATATCACGATATTTTTGAATTGCCTGTATTTCACTTTTTATTTGACCATCAACATCCAAGTAAATACCCATTGATACTGAAGATGCCACTGCAACAGCAGAACCATCATCATTCAAACCAACAGATAGTGCTCCTGATTGGTCTTCATCTCTTTCATTTGTAGATTTGAATTGAAGACCAAAAAGTCTTAGAGCAGGATTAAATACATCTTCACGTAGATTCATTAAAAACCCTTATGATTAAGATAATGTTGGAGAATCAAAATTGATGTATTCTAGAGTAACATTGAATCTCTCTAGATTATCATTGTCACCGAAATTCAATTGAATTGGATCGACACTAACTGGCCATGCACTATAGAATTGATAAGTTTTGATAACATTATCGTTACGATCCAAATGATCAATACTCATATCAACACTATAAAGTTGAGGTTGAACAACACCTGTGTTATCTCTAACGTTGTTGATATAATGTGACCATTGTTCAAAAGCATTTCTAAGTGTAAAGTTTACATCGTTAACAACTGTGAAAACCCATGGTTGAAATTGTCTTTCACCTGCAAGAGGAATTCTACGACCCCTATACATTGCTTGAGCAACTCCTAGAATTGAACCTGGAAGTTGAGCAGCTTCACACAAAAACTCTCCTGCTCTTGAAGCTGCAACACCATTTGGGATGACAGCTGGAAAGTTTAGAGTAACTCTAAATTGATTAGGGCGTGCACCTCCTCCTGAAAGCGCACTTCTAAATCCTGCTACGTTCATTTATTACCTCTCTTCTTAAGATATTTGGTAGTTGAATGTTACATTACCGTTTTCAGCCACGAATGTCAATGTAATGTTGTTTATACTACGAGCAGGATTAACCCATATTTGAGCTGCAAATTGGTTAGCGTCAATAACTGCTTGTGTATTTACTGTGCTATCACATATAACATTAAAATCAATAATACCTCTTTGACCTTGAATTGTTCTCAAGAAAGGTTCAACCATATTCTTGAATGCTGCTTGTGTAAATACGTCATTAAACTCGAAAAGTTGATACTTGGCAGCAATTGAGATTGCTTTTTCAAGAATAATGAATAGTCTTCTTACATTGTAGCGATCAAAAGCACTTGGTTTTATTGTTCCTGTTCTATCACCATAAAGAATTACTCCTTGATTGTTGAAATGAACAACAGGGTTAATACCTTGTGGATATATTACATCTCTCTGTGGTTTATTTGGATTGAATGCAAGTTTAATAACGTTGATCAGACCACCTCTATTAAACCCTCCTGGAGAATAGAATTCTTGTGCAACATATCCTAGTCGAGCACAAATACCTGCGATATCACCGTTCATTGGAACCCAACGATAAACACTATTATATTTATCATAGATGTATTTGTAGCCAGTATCTGTAACTGAATATTGAGAATATTGATCGGCTAAGTTCCATGATGACTTACAAGTTGTAGCTTCTTGTTCAGGAGTTGTATCAGTATCAAAAATTGGTGTTCCTGGAGAGGTGTTATAAACACTCATATATGCCATAGCATCACCACGACCAGCTGCAAGAGTATTAACACAATATTGAATAATTGTTGAGCTAAAACCTGCTGTTATGATATGACCAATATTGATATTATCAGGATTGCTAAATTGGCCATAAGCTGTTTGGATTTGAGCATCACCTGCAGTAGTTCCTGCTACACCACCTGAGTTAACATATGTAAGAGAATATGTTGTTCCAAATGATGAAAAAGTGAATTGTGCAAAATTATAACCTACTGCTGAAATTTGTGAAGCAAACACATTTGCATTAGCATCTAAACTTGTTGATGTAGCTGATACTGTTGGAAATGAAACCATCCAAACATATTGTGAATTTTGGTTAATTCTATTTGGAGCAAATATTGTTTTACCAGTATTATCTACTGCATCTACTGCTTTTGATAGACCTTGATAAATTTCAAGAACTTGGTTCTTTGTTCCTGTAATATTTCCTGTTGAATCGTACACCAAAACATGAACTTCATCATATTTATTTTCTGCAGTATTTACTGCTAAGTTTGAAACATATTGTGTTGTTGAGGGTGCACTTGAAAAATATTTATCAAATGTGATGTTATTTGGCATGTTGGTAACTGTTGCAGCCCATGCTTGGAATGTAGACCAGCCACCTGCATCAACAATGATAACCCCTAAGCTATTTCCTTGAGTTCCTGGAATCTTAGCGGCAAAGTTTCCAATTGATGCCTTTTCAGGAGAAGTAAGATTATCAAAAGTTGTTTGATTATCAATCAAGTATCCAGAACCACTAGCTGTAGCGTTCAGAATTCCTGTAGGTTCAGCTCTAACAACATAAAGTGATGATGAATATTGTAAGAATTGTGCAGCTGCAAACCATTCCATGAAGTTTGTGCTATCAGGTTTACCAAATGTTGAAGCTAATTCATCTTCTGAAGTGATAAGAACTGGAGTATTAAGTGGTCCATTGTTAAAACGTCCTGCTATTGCTGCAGGAGTTGTAGATACCAATGGAACAATAGCAGTGTAGTTTACTTCTGTGATGTCTACACTTGGTGAAAGACTTGGCATGTTTTTATTCTCCTGGTTTTAAAAATAATAAATTCTTCAATTATTTATTATTTGATGTATTCTGAAATGATTTAATGATGTTCTCCAATTTTAGAGAATATTCCTCTAAAAGAGTTTCGTCTATCATCGCCTTTTTTGCAACTTCTGCATCAGTTCCTTTACCGTCAGATTTCAATACAGGTCTCTGAGGTATAACAACTTTTGGCGGAGTCCAAACCGATTCTTTGACAACTTTCGGTGGTTGAATTGCAGGATTAGATGCACACCCTACAAGTAATAAACAAATGAATATTATTTTCTTCATTTTCTGTATACTCCTTGTTCCAATCTCATTCTTGCAGTTGCTCTAACACCCCAATCTTCATCATCCAATGCTTTATCGATGTGTTCTTTAGAGGCACTAGGATGATTGATTGCAGTCCTTCTAACATACCGATCTTCATCATTCAATGCTTTATCGATGTGTTCTTTAGTGACATTTGGATGATTAATTGCTGCTTCTCTAACATTCCTATCCTCATCATTCAATGCTTTATCGATGTGTTCTTTAGTGACATTTGGATGGCGGATTGCAGCTGCTCTAACACTACTACTTTCATCATTCAATGCTTTATCGATATGTTCTTTGGAGGCATTAGGATGACTGATTGCATGCCATCTAACACTACTACTTTCATCATTCAATGCTTTATCGATATGTTCTTTGGAGGCATTAGGATGACGGATTGCAGTTGCTCTAACACCCCAATCTTTATCATTCAATGCTTTATCGATGTGTTCTTTAGTGGAATTTGGATGACGGATTGCACCAACTCTAACACCCCAATCTTCATCATTCAATGCTTTATCGATGTGTTCTTTTGTAGCATTTGGATGATTGATTGAAGCTCCTCTAACATTCCTATCTTCATCATTCAATGCTTTATCGATGTGTTCTTTAGAGGCATTTGGATGACTGATTGCAGTCCTTCTAACATACCAATCTTCATCATTCAATGCTTTATCGAGATGTTCTTTAGAGGCATTTGGATGACTGATTACAGCTCTTCTAACACTACTATTCCTATCATCCAATGCTTTATCGATATGATGAGGTTTGATCCATGGAGATTTATCTATGAAAGCATTTTTTAAATAATTATTCATATCATCCTATGAAGAAATTTAGTGGTGCTGAATCATTTATAGCTTCTTGTTCTAATAGAGCCATTTCATTTGTAGCCTCATTATAAAGAGTTTGTCCACTAAAAGTCACTCCACCTGGAAGTTGTAGACCCTCATACTTTCTAAGATTATTACCCCATTGACGCTTAATCAAAGCAGTGGTATATCTTCTGAGCCATATATCTGAGTAAGCTGATGGATAAAGAGTAGGATCAACAATTCTATACAACTCAACAGCAACTATATCTCCAACTTTCAGATCATATCTCCAATCAACATCTATGAATAATTTCTCCATACGACGATTAAATCTAAAATCTTTCTCTTTCTTCATAACGAAATCTAATTCACCTAAGTATTGTTGGACTCCATAGAAATAAGCCATTCCTTGAGATGTTAGATTTTGAATTTCACTCATCATAATTTGATATTGAACATTGAACATATAATCACTTGAACCTAGAATTGATGTGAGATTAAGAAGTCTAATTACTCCATATACATCACTTGATAGTGTTATGTAGCCGTTGTCAGGGTCACCAAGTGTTATAGCTTGAATTGTTGCTAGAGGAGAGAGGTTTCCTGATGTAGTAACCTGATCTCCAACAGCAAATTTTGTATAACCAATTTGCTTATTGATTGTAATAACATTCCCGTTGATTGAACTTATGTAAGCAGTTGTCTTCCAATCCATTGATGATAGAGGTTGTCCTACAATAAACCCAGATGCACTATCAACGGTAACTTGAGTTCCTTGAAGTTTATAGACGTAATAATCTCTTTCAATACCATCAAAGTGATATTCTTGGTAGTACTTAACAGCTGAATCAATACAATCCTCAATTTGATCATCAGATACTTCAACATTGATGACACCACCTCCTAATTGTCTTAAACAAAAGTCAGCTAAACTTTGTCTCGATACAATTGAAGTATTAGGATCTTGGTTTGAAACAACAACGTTGACAGTCTTTTCTAATATTTGACCGCTTGATGTTGTAGATGTGCAAGAAATAACATATGAATTTCCTGTTATACCTGCTGTTACTAGAAGTGAAACTAACCCACCAACAAATGAGGATTGTCCTATGATTGATGAAGGTGTAGGATCATTACCAACAGAAACTGTAGCGTTGAATGTGACTGCTGTGATTACTTCTTGAGAGGAAACTAAACTTGAATTAAAATCGAATGTGATTTGCTTTGTTTCGTTTGAAGTCTTATTGAGAGTATTAATGATATCCATGTATTTACCACTCTATTGTAATCAATTATTTATTGATTAGGAATGTTAAAACTCTTCTACCCAGTTGAAATCACCCCAAGCTGTCGCATTTGCTGATGATGTACATACTATTGAAAGAATATCACTAGAAGTTGCATTGTAATTTGTACATAGGAGAACATCTGCCAGATTGATTGAAATCAAACCAGTATTGTTATTTGAGGTATTAATTACGAAGGAAGTAATTTTATCATATCCACCTGTCAATGATGTAGCTGATACATCATATTGAGATAAACTATATGCGTTAACATTTTGCCATGAGAAACCTGTCAATGTAGGATTCTTAACAATTTCTACAAGACAATTACCTGCTGAAGTAAATACTTCAAAATTCTTAGGGTGTATGTGCCCTCTATTAGTAATTCCATTGAATGTTAAACTAGGTCTAATAGATAAAATAGGTCTTCTTACATTTGCTGCTAGTAATATTCCTGTTACAGGAGTATTTGCGGTGAAAACATATCCTTCATATCCATCTTTACCACCTTCTGATGTTACATTGGCTGCAATTAGAATCAATGAATTTGAAGATGTTGTAGTTCCTAAGTTCTCAATACTTGCTCTTATAGGAAGATTAGCAGTACTCATATACGGAGTTGCAATTACATTTGCATTTAGGAATTGATGCACATAAATGATTTTACCATTTATCACAAATCCAAATCTAACTCTACCAGCACTTAACCACTCAAAATCAATTAAGAATATCTGTGGTTTTGTAATATCTAAAACGAGTTGGGATGGTCCTGTTGAATCAAGAGGATCTATATTCCATTGAGATTGTAATATTGATGTATTTACACTGAACCTGATACTGATGATCTTATATTAACACTCAGACCTGTTGTAGTTTGCTCGAAGTAGAGACCATTGTTATCATCAAAATGACCTATTCGTCTTCTAAGATTTGTTTGAGGTGCACCAAATATCCCTGATATCAAAACAAGATGTGATTTACCATTCTGATATCTAAAATATTCATGTGTTTGTTTTGTTGCTTTATCACCTGAAGCAGTCGTTGTATTTAATTGAATTGCGCTGTAATTAGGAAGAGTGGTCTCAGTTCCAGAACCAGTGAAGAACGTTTCCCATCTTAAAGGTTGATTATTGTATTGAAATGATCCTTCAAACAATGAAACAGGATTTGAAACTCTTAATCTTGAAAACGCATCAAGCTCAGATTCTGAGAAAATTGGTTGAACCTGTTCTATTGATGCATTTAATGATGTCATTACTTGCCGTCGTCTATCTCTTTAACCATCTTTGCACTTAATGAAGCATATTGAATAGCATAATTGTGTAATTCTTCAGTTGCTTTTTCAAGCTTTTCAACAAGTTTCTTTGTTAGTTCTTTCAATTCTTCTACTTTAGCAGTCAAATGTTGAACTTCAACAGTCAACTTACTTACATTGATTTGTGCTTCATTTCTTTCATCTTCAACAGTTTGAATTCTATCGATGAGTTTTTGTTTTTCTTCTTTACATTGACGTCTTTCCTCTTCAAGATCCTCTTTCAATGTATTTCTTTCTTTTTCAAGGTCAATGATAATATTGCCCTCTGCTTTATCAGCTATGATATCAACTTCTGATTCTGAAATCTTTCTCTTAACATAAAAATATGTCATTACTATTGTGATACCAATTGAACCTATTAAAGCAACAGCGCCTTCTAAAACCTGCGTGATAAATTCAGGAGAAAACCCGTGGATGGTATCAGTAGTCATATGAAAATCCTTGTTCTTATTGATTATTGTTGTTATTTATTTCTTCATCAGGACTGAAAATGAAGCCAGATTTCTCATATTTTTGCATGATCCAAATCGGATATGGTAGAAGATGTATTCCATGATTTCTAGCTCTATGGTGCTTCTCACATAGAACCATCATATTATATTCAGAGTCAACAAAATCAGAAATATCTTTGAAAGTAGACCAATCAAAATTTGGATGGGCTAGTCTCAATTTATCAATATCGACTCCTTCAGCATCAGCCCATTCAAGATGAAAGTGATGTACTTCTCTTTTTTCTTTTGATCCACAAATCCAGCAAGGTGTATCAAGATCATGCACTAGATGGTGTTTTGTCTTTGTAAAAAGAGGTGACTCAGTTCTTGGTGGGTGATCAGGATAGAAAATATCAATATTGATCGTTTCATGCATTTCATGTTCATTCTTAACTTCAGATGTCATTCTTTTCTCCTGGTAATCCTACAGCTTTAACTAACATAGGTTTCTCATCTCTCCATGCATTCTGACAATGTCTTGGAAAGAATGCACTTAATATTCTACAAACAGTTTTGCAAAATAAGCATGCTTCATTAGCTTCCAATTGGGCACCACAATGAGCTGAGATTGTTTCATGTGCATCTCCATTTAAGAGAATTGCGTTTCCAAGTTCATCAAGAGCAACTGCATCTCCTATGAACCATAATTTGATTTTTGTAAACATCTTTATCCTTTTATCTTAATTTTTACAGTTACCATTGTTTTCTCCTTACCAGGTGATCGATTCAACCTCTGCAACGGTTGTCGCTGCTGCGCTGGTCGCCGAAGATCGCCTCGGGGTGCTGCCTGTCGTCTGGTTGTAGATCGTCTGACCGCGATAATCGGGCTGCAGGCTCCACGCTCCGTTGGATAGCACGGCAACTTCGTTCGCGGCAGATGCAGGTGGCGCGATGTCGGTCGAGTCTGTAGGTACGATGTAAACGCCCGGCTCAAGCGGGCTCTCCTGCGCTTGGTAATCCCCTCTGAACTCACCTGTGCTTGCATCGTAAATGTAGACTGTTTTGCTCGTCATATGCTTACCTCTTAGTATTTGATGATGAAGTTGACGCGAGAACCAGCCGCGGTGTTTTGCGCTCCGCCTGTATTTGCGGTTGTTAATGCATCTGCTGCGCCACCTCCGCCACCTGATGCTAATGCACCTCCATAATCCGTGAAAAAGTTGTTTCCATTTAGCGGGGCGTGGTTGTGGCTAATAACCTCACCAATAGTTGTTGTGCCAAGATTCGCGTTGCTCTGAAGCAGCGTTCCGTCAGCACCGACATACGGCAGGCCGAACGTTGTTGATCCGTCGCCTGCGCCCCATGTTGTTCCGATGGCTGCGAAAAGCGCTGCGTAGGTGGTGCGACTGATGTTCGTCGCAGCAGTAGGTACAGAAAGATAGCCGGAGGGGGGAGTTGCTCCAGCAAACGGGAGGATAGTGCCTGGCGGCACGCCATTGGCGATGGCAGCATAACGCGCATCCCCGACTGTCGTATCCAGCGAAGCAACCCAAGCAGACCCGTTCCAATACTCAAACTGCGATAGTGTTGTATTGAAGCGAGAATATCCAGTAGCAGGTGTTGCATCACGTTGAGCCGTAGTTCCAGCAGGAACGATAGCTGAACCAGTAGTAGCGGTAATCTGCTCGTAGTTTGCAGCAGCAACACCTCCAAGACTTAGCGCATTGGTGGCAGTTGTTGCGGTTGCAGCATTTCCTGAAACATTGATACTCCATGTTCCACTTGCACCACCTCCTGTCAATGTAGGTGAATATGAATTATAGTTTCCAGCATCTAGAGAAATGTTTCCTGCATAAGATGGGCGATGTTGAAAATACCAACCTGTTGCAGTGTTAATATACACACTTGAAGAAAATCCTAAATCAGTTCGTGATAATGTAATCAACCATGGGGTAGAACTCGCAGCATTAATTGTTAATCCACTTCCTGTTGAAGGTGCTGTAATTGTTACTGCATTTGAAAATGCTCCTGTTGTAGCATTAACAGTACCACCACTCTGGTTTGTTGCTGTAGTAGCAGAAGTAGCCGAAGTTGACGTGGCAGCATTTCCTGAGATACTTATACCCCAAGTTCCTGAAGCATTTGTTCCTATTACAGAAGGTGCTCCTACAGAATTATATGAGATTGTAACAGCAGAACTACCATTAAATGTTGTACCTGATGGTGATCCAACACCATAATAATTGAATGTTAACGAATTTGGAGTGTTTGCTGTAACAGTAATATTAGCAGAGCCATTAAATGATACTCCGTTGATTGTTATTGCAGTTTGTAGAGTGGTAGCTGTCGTGGCATTACCGCTCAAAGCTCCGTTAAAAGTTGTAGCAGATATTGTTGTTGCTGAAATGGTACCAGTACCATTTACAGTCAAAGTACCTGTAATTGTCGAGCTTCCTGCTGCTAATGTAAGAGCGGTAATATTACCTGAAGCATCTGCTATAACATATGGATTGAAACTTGATCCTACTGCTAAGCCGTTTCTTGCTACGAATGGTATTGCTGACATCAGTTCCCTTCCCTGAAATTATTGGTTGTAATATCTTATATTTATTGAAAGATGTATTTAATCATTAAACTCTTGTTAGTATTGAATATACCTTAAATACTGTTGAATTTGATGTTGATGGAGTAACTTGGAGTTGTAAGTTTCCACCTGAAATTGCAACATTAAATGATCCTGTCAATCCATTTGCAGTTGCTGCTGATGCATACTCAGTAAATGATACATTTGTTCCATCATGGACAGCTTTGATTGTTGAGCTATGATATTTTAAACTTGTAGAATCTACACCTTGAATGATATACTCAACACTTCTGTATGTTGATGTTGGAACACTGGCTATAACTTGATTTGCTGTTGTTGAAGTTGTTGTTAGAGTTGCTGTCTGAATATCTGTCAATGAATTGAATGATGTGGTACCTGTAATGGTAGCTGATGTCATTGAGGTTGCTGGAAGCGTAGCAGTAGTTGATACACTCAAATTCACTGAAGATAATGTTCCAGATGAAGTTAGATTCCCGTTTGATGCCGTAATTGTAAGAGAACTTGCTCCCACAGTAACATTACCGTTTGTAGCTACATTGAATGTTGATCCTGTTATAACTCCACCAACAAAAGTTCCACCTAGTGATAAAGTTCCACCAATCCATGTATTGCCTGTTGTATGTGCAACATCAAATGTTATTGTTGAACCATTTAGAGTTGATATATCTCCTGTGAATGATGTTGCTCCAGTTGTTCCTGAAGCCTCTAAGTTTATCTTTCCAGCAGAATATGAGATAGAAATACTTCCACCTGTCGAGGTGAATTGCTTATATTCCAAGCCATTTCCTGCAGTATTTACTGATAGGAAGTAATTTGCTGTTCCCAATGCAAGCATCGATGTATTATTTGCAGCTGTTTGATATGGAATACTTCCTAAAGCACCTCCACTCAAATTAGATGATGTTGTTGATGTTGCTGCATTTCCGCCAATACTTAAATTAGATACAGGAGTTGTTGATGCAACCACAAAAGGTGCCGTGCCTGTACTTACAGTAGAAGTTATTTGTCCTGATGCAGATAAAGTAGAAACAGTTGTCGCACCATCAACTTGGAGAGTTGATGCAACAATCAACGAAGTAATTGTATCACCTGATCTTTTAACTTTCCTATTGTTTAGATCATTTACAGCAGCAACAAATATGTTTGTTGCAGGATGATTGAATGTATCAGAACCATCTGATACATATATGTTGACAGGGTCACCTAAATTTGATCCGATTGTATTGAGATTCTGTCTCCAAATCTCAAGAGTATCTGTTCTTTGTGTTACTGGATTACTCATTCGTTACCTTTAAATTTTGAAAGAATTGCGTTGAAGTTTGTCTCCAACATTAAAATTCTCATTTTGAGATCATCAACTTCTTTATCTTTAAACTCGAAAATCTCTTTCTGCTTTTTGTAATTTTTAAACCCATCTTTATTGAGATTCACTAAGACACCTTTACTTTGGAATTCAAGACCTTCAACGTTACTTTTCATTGCGTACCTCATGCTAGACATATTGCTCTAAAATCTGTTATTTTTGGTACAGAAGCAGAATTAGTAGATGTGAATACTACTTTGAATTGAGCAACATCAAAATTAGGAAGAGCGTTAATTTGATATGTTTGATCAATAAATTGATTTGCTGCTGTATTTGTATATGACATAGTAACTGCTGTCCACTTTGTGTCTGTTATCTTCTTACTACTTGATGTTATAGCTGTCCTGTAATAAAGTTGAATTCCTGATGATTGAGGTATTGATGCACCAAACATTACTTGGATACCTGTAGCAGGATTTGATAATGTTATTGGAATTGTCTGATATTTAGAATCAGCTGTTCCTCCTGTTGGAGCTATTTCATCAATGTATCCGATGCTCTCAGTAATTGTAGTGGATGCAGGAGATTCTGATGTGAGAGTTCCACTTACATATACGTTATAAGGAGATGTTGTTGTATCAATATCAGTAATTTCAGTAGTGATGTTGTTTGAAGCTGTTCCTGTAATTGTGATATATGATCCAATCTTGAATCTTGTTATATCATATGATGTTGGTATTCCAATTATGTTTGTTGTTGCAGTGAATGTTATACCTGAAGCAGCAGATGTCAATGATTGTACATCAACAACAGTATTATCAGTTGTTGAAGGATTATTAATGATGTTTGAATATAGCTTAGCTGAAACATTGTTAAGATCAATGATAGGACTTACGTTAGAATCATTTGATGAAATATCCAAATTGATTCCAAGAGAATTCTTACCACTTAAGAAAGCATTTTCATTTATGTTGCTGTGCAAGTACTTTGATGCACTCAAATCATTATTTTGAGTTAGATTGATAACGGTTTCTGATGAATCAATTGCTGATGTAGAAGCACCTCTCAATACTGATGTTATGTTTGTTCCTGTAGGAAGTTGATAATCACCTAACTCAACATATATTGAATCATATTTGACATTTGATAGTGCTAACACATTATTTCCACCAATTGATCCACTTGTTGTTTGAGATGTTGGAAGATTTATTAAGAAGTAATCAGGATTAATTACTGATTGCACTGTAAATGTAGTGTTAAATGTTGAATTATTAGATGCAAAGAACCCTACCAAAGCATTTTGGAATAATCCATGATTTGGCATATGAACTTTACATACATTTGAACCATTCATGATTGTAAATGGATTTGCTGGTAGAAGTGTTGTTCTACCACCTGAGTTTTGATCATTTTGTAATGAAACAACACCACTTGTAGCTGTATCAAATACTGCTTGATACAAATTAAATGTTAGATTCTGAGTTTCATCTGCAACCCAAGTACTATTATTTTGACTCTTGAATAATACACCTGTATAAGGTTGAGTTGCTATGATATTTGTTGGATCTGAAAGAGATGCATCTCCAAGTTGTGATATGTAAAGAAGATAACTTGATGAGTTAGCAAGAACTTTCAAGCAATATTCAGTATTTGGAGCAAGGTAAACAGGTCCAAGGAATTTAATATTTGTTGCGAAAGTACCTTCTGTAGAAACTTTTATATTTCCAGGAGCAACTCCACCAATTGCATTCTTTAGGACATTTAATGTTGGATACCCATTTTGCATTTCACATATCTCTACATATACAGGATTTGTCTCGGTAGAAGATACTTGGGCAAAGAATAAATCTACTGATGTCACAAAACAACCATTTTGCATTGAAGCAGGAGTTTTGAATGATTGTGCTAATGGATCACCATCAAATACAAAGTTCTCTGATATATTGATTTGTGTATTTGTATTTGTTTTAAGATTTTGTTGATATACATTCAGTGTACCAAATGCAGTATAATTTGATTGTGCTGTAGTAAATGCAGAAGCAATGTCTCCTGATGATGAATCTGTCAGAAGAACTTCATGAGTTCCAACAGGAACAACTCCAGGTGGAATAACCAACATACCAAAATAGTTACCTGCACTATTTGTATTAAGAGTTGTAGGAGATGATACTGCTGAAATAGTACCTGTAGCTCCTGAATTCAATCCATAGATTTGAGTTCCAACAGGGAATATGCTGCTAGTAACAACATCAGATGATTGATATGACCATGTACCCCAATTCCATGATGAATTCCATGACCACAATCTAGGAAGTAGGACATGGAGAACAGTTACTTGATTTCTTGTAACAGGATCAATTTGAACTTCTCTAGAAATAACAACAGCAGAGTAATATGATGTGTTTGATCCTGCTGAGTCTCTAATAACTTCACCACCATTCAAATAATTGATTTTTGTATTTGATCCTTTAGGATAAAGTGATTGAAGGTTACCTTGTAATTCATAGGTATCAAGTTGATTATCAGGAGTTGATGGAAATATTTTTCCATAATCATACCCATAGAATACATCTCCAGTATTTGTACCAGGAGATTCATTTGTAATTGTTAGTTGCACGCATGATGTAATGTATTGATCAAATTGATGTCCATCTAGAAATCCATGAATCTGTGAAAATGGTTTCATTTTTGATGCTCTCATTACAATAGGTACACTTCTTGCAAAAGGAAGTATGAATGTTCCTAGTTGAGATGTTTGACTAGATACAACAGCTGTCGATGTTGTAATGCTAGTTGACAATGTACCCCAAGATCCTGGACCTGCTATACCATATCCGCTAATAATACCTTGTGATATTTTTGAAAGATCAGTAGCAGAGTTTGTATTTACAACAGGATTTGATGCGGCTGCTTGATTAAGTGATGTTAACCAATTAATGAAATCTTGAGATGTAACAGGTGTTGACATTGAGTACCTTGAAATCTATATTATACAATTCAATTATTTATTTGTGGTTGTAGTAGATGAACTACCTATTAGCCACTCTGCACCACCATCCCAGAATGCAAAATTATGCCAGTTATAATTGTATGTTGTTGTAAATGTATTTGTTGTAAATGTATATACAGCTGCATCGAACCAGAAATCTTTCTGAGGAGAAATCTTCAAAGTACCGTTCCAATTATAAGCTGCAAATGGGTTAATATTCTGTGTTCTTGTAGCTAATGTTTGAGAAATCATAGCAGATTCGCTATATGGAAGTGTTACAAAGTTGTTAGTAACTTTATATCCGTTCGCGTTTCTACTTGAATCTGTTGAACCTGTAGTCTCAAGCAAGTTAATTGCAGATATTTGAAGAAGAGGTCTGCAGTATTGATTCATAGTATCGATACTTACTCTAAAATCTGGACTAGAAGTATCACCTACCAAAGTATTATTGAATGGATCTGCAATAAATCCATTCTTATATCTCGGTAATCCATTTTGATCATATATTTGTAAAGAGTTAGTCTTTTGTTCAAGAAGATTTAGAGAGACATAATATTCAACATTACTCAAACGTTGATCAATGTCAGCAATATCAGACATTGTATATCTCTTATGAGGAGTTGTAGTAATATTGATACTTGATCCAGAAGGATCAATTGTATATGGATCCAATGTCAAAACTGCAAGTTGTAATGAATTATCTGTAACGAGAGGAACTGTAGGAGTTTCTGAACTTGTTCCTTCGATGTATTCAAGATTACCTGCTGGTGTAAGAGATACAACATCAATTCTTGGTAAGTAGAATGAATATGAAGTAGAAAGAACATTTCCGTTATAAAGAGGTGATCCTACATTTGCTCCTGAATTTGTAAATCCGCTTCTATCATCAGAAATCTTATTTCTAAAATCTAAACAATCCCTCATATAATATGTACTGGTTCCATGAACTTCAATAGGAATTTGATTATATGGAATTGATGAGTATGAGTTAACTGTAAAGTAATCTCCTGTTGAGTGCTCAAAATATTGGAATACAATCTTCAAAGGATATGAAACAATTCCTGATACTCTTTGGATATATGATATATCGTAAAACTCCTCATTTGCATTTTGAACAAGTTTAAACCATGATGTCACGTCAGTTTCACCTGATGCACTATATGTGCTTGATGTTGGGCCTGACATCTTTACCTGCACTAACTTCTGTGCATCTGCTTTTGTCAAATAAATGTTTTGTGATGTGAAGTTAGGATTCAAACCTGTTGATGATATTGGATTACCTAGATCATCAGTGATACTTCCGTTGTATACAATAATAGTTCTTGTTGTAAGAGTCTTAACTTTCTCTTTAGCTCCATTCGCAGAATTTACAATCAAAGCATTCAAAACATATGTATGAGTTGCAGTTAGACCTGTAATTGTAAGAGTTAATGCATCAGTACTTAATGAATATGCTGCATTTATAATATTTCCTGTTGTTGTATCAGTTATGATATGACCTGTAATACCGTTGAAATATTGATTTGTTGATCCAAGTGTTAATGAATATCCTGAGCTTGATGCTGTGAATGTAAATGTTTTGTATGTAGTGTATTCGGTATCAATTGATCCTGCTGATGTTCTAACACTTTGAATGAAGCTATGAGGAAACTTCTGAATGTAACTACCAACTCTATTTAGAATTGCTTCTAGAGAGAAGATTGGTACATTGGTAACAATCGTTCCAAAGTTTGCAGTCAATGTTAATTCAACATCACTTTGAATACTCAATACTACTCCAGAAGTCCCATTAATTTGGATAGTATCGCCAATCTTAACTTCTTGAGTAAATAATGTACCTTTACCATTCACAATAGGAGATGTTGTTCCTGAAACAGAAACAAACCCACTCAATTGAATAGGAGTTAATATTGCAATAGAAGAGAATAATCCTCCTGTGGTGCTACTAACAGTTACTACACTATCATAGAATGAGAGACCTGCTTGGAGTTGAATATCAATCAAATAAAGATTATAGACTGCTCCTGAAGTTCCAATCGTACCTGAAACGTATTCCATATGAGTTACATATGCAGTTCCTATCACTGAACTTGCTGAGTTAATCAAATTAACTTCAGTCATTGTTGTAGTATCAATCGACCCAGTGACGTTTGTAACTTGGAGATATGATCCTGTAGGTGTATAAAGTTGGACACCTGTCTTTTGTTCGATATCTCTTGCTTTATACCCTAGAACACTTTGAGATGCTGCTACATTAACTTCAAATCCTTGAACATATGCTTTCCCTGCTGTAGATCTGATTGATATTTGAGTTTCAGCATTGATATGATCTTGAAGATTTGTACTTGTTAGATTCAACAATCCGTTGTTGTAAACAGGTGAATTTGTTTGAAGCCAATACATGCCACCATCAGAAACAGTTCCATAAGATACAGAAGGAGCTGTTGCTCCTGAATAACCGTTATTCATTGCTGTGTAGAATAATCCGTTATTCGAAACGATATCTCCTGTTAAGTATGGAGTAGATGTCGTCCATTGACCTCTATTATTGCTTCTGTAATTCTTAATAGAAATGATGAATGGGTTGACAATGTAATCACCAGCTTCATCATATGTTCTTCTTGCTAGCATTGATTCAATTTGTGAATATTGAGTATCTTGTAGAAGATATTGAATATTACCATTTTGAACTCTTAACAAAGGAATGAATGTTACAAGAGTTTGGCCTGCTGGGTTTGAGTAATCGTAATTTCTTGTTGTTAGATTTAGAATAATTTGATATCTAGATGCTCCTGGGGCTGCATAATTTTGTGATCCTAGAGCATTGTCAAACAAATTAGGATCTTGAGAAGCTGTTACTACATTTTCAACAAATTCCAAACCAACTGCTAATGTAGGAGTTGAATCATATTTGTCGAGAACAATTGTTTGTGCATTTACACCAACAAAGAATCCATTCACATAATAGATACCTTCACTGATACTACAAATTGAACTTGGAACAACTGCAGTGTTTGATGATTTAATTTGTAATGATAAACCTAATGCTGCTGAAGAGATAACTTCTCCTGAGCTAAATGTATGAACTGCTCCGTTTGCACCGTTGTATTTGATATACAATGTAGAAGGATCTGTAGAAGTTGATGCTGTAAAGTACATTACAGTAGCGGATACACCTGATGATCCTAAGATGTTTGTACCTATCAAACTTGCTCCTACTGCGTCAGCACTTGTTGATCCGTATGTTGAATTAAGTTTGAGAGCTATTACGGTATTATCATAAAATACATGACCAGGGATAACCACTGTACCATTTTGAAATAAAGAATCTCCCTGACGCTTTATTTGCTCTTGTAATATACTTTGAATTTGGGTTAATTCTCTAGCTTGAACGGCATTACCAGGAATGAACAAAATTCTGTGATAATTATCAGGCTTTGCGTTATTTTGATAATCGTCGAAAAAAGGTGATACTGAAAAATCCATTTAATTTCCTTTTACTCTTTATAGTCTCTTCTTTCTAATCTTCTTCTTGCATGCCATCTAACACCATAATCTTCATCATTCAATGCTTTATCGATGTGTTCTTTAGTAGCATTAGGATGTTGGATTGCATT
>JAEHJW020008330.1_pt1 | contig 28626 bp, 53 predicted proteins | sample 9271431 | NCBI WGS metagenome assembly JAEHJW02 | reverse complement strand
TCGTCTGCGAGGGGCTGACCAAGGAGCAGGCAATGGCCATCGCCGCTGCGTCGGGGCGGGTGTTCACGTCCGGCATAGGTGAGTTGCAGAGATGGGAGGTACCGGAATGAATGACGCGGGGTGGGAAATAACGGAAATGTTCGGGGCATGGTGGGTGCAGGTTGAGGGATCGTTCCGCGAATCCGATGAGGTTCTTATCTGTGAGGGGCTGACCAATGAGGAGGCGATGGCCATCGCCGCTGCATCGGGGCGGGTGCTCGTTTACGCAGATGGGCGGGTGTTCGTTTACGCAGATGGGCGGTGGCAGAAATGGGGGGTGCCGAAATGAATGAGGATGGGTGGGAAATATCGGAAATGCCTGCTGGTGCGTGGTATGTGCAGGAGGAGGGTACGCTCCGCGTAGACGATGAGGTTCTTATCTGCGAGGGGCTGACCAAGGAGCAGGCAATGGCCATCACCGCTGCGTCGGGGCGGGTGTTCGATTACGAAAGTGATCTGTGGCAGATATGGAGGCTTCCGAAATGAATGAGAAGAGAGGTTCATCACCAATGAAAACACAAATGCAGTTGTTTTATGAAGCCGGTCGCAAAATTTCTGATGGGCATTCAGCCTTCATGGAGATGATCACGCATCCGACCAACCCTTTGACCAGCAACGACCTGCGAAAGTTGATTGCAAAACGTCCTGAGCTTTATGGCAAATACTCAGGGTTCATCGACAAATTGCCATCAGACAAAGTACAACCACAGGAGTAACCATTCCGTGAGGGGCTGACCGAGGAGCAGGCGTCAGCCATCTCCGCTGCGTAGGGGCGGATGTTTATTGCTGGCGGATAGAGGTGGCAGAAGAGGTTAGGGGTTTTGATTTATTAACCACGTTAATACAATGGAGAAAACAATGGCCGCGACATTCCTTAAGTTTGAAGAGATGACAACAACGCAGCGTATCCAGCGCGCGCATGCGTATCTGATGAATGACAACAGGTACGCGCTGTACAGCGGCCTGTTTCTGTTGGGGGCGGTGTCGGTTATTGATGACGCAGCCATGACCGCGCGAACCAACGGGTTCGACGTAGAGTATGGGGAAGGCTTCGTGCGAAGCCTTGCGGAGCCGGAGATTCGCGCTCTGGTATTGCATGAGAACATGCACAAGGGGTTCCGCCACCTTGCAGTATGGAAACATCTGCACACGAAGAACGCCCACGCCGCCAACATGGCGTGTGACTATGTAATAAACCTGATGATCTACGACTCGGACCCCGACGGGAAGGCCGTCCGTCTGCCGAAGGGAGGATGCCTCGACGAGAGGTTCCGGGGGATGGACGCCGCACAGGTGTTCAAGATTCTTATAGAGGAGTCTGAGGAGTCTGATGGCGGCAGCGGCGCAGCCCCAGCGCAGGGATCGCTGGATGAGCATGACTGGGAAAATGCCAAAGAGCTGTCGGAGGAGCAGGAGGCTTCTATCGAAGAGGCCATCAGGCAGGGGCTAGTCAGGGAAAAGATGATTGGCGGCGCGGACGGGGCAGGGTTCTGCGAGCTGGCAGCGTCGTTGAACACCTCGGTGCCGTGGGAGAAGGTGCTGGCCGAGTTCGTAAGTAGTGTAACCACGGGAAAAGATACATCCACGTGGAAGCGCCCGGCCCGGAAATGGGTATATGAAGGGGTATATATGCCTTCGAGCGAATCGGAGCGCATCGGCCCTATCGTCGTAGCAGTGGACACGTCTGGCTCCATCAGTGATGGGGAGATGGGGGCGTTTTTGGCAGAGTTGGGCTACATCTGCCGCGTCACGGAGCCGGAACGTGTCGATCTGTTGTATTGGGGGTCGAGGGTCGTCGGGCATGAGAAGTACGGCGACGGGGCGGGTATGCTCCCGTTGGATGCGCTCGTGCAGTCGACGAAGCCAGGGGATGGTGGGGGGACTGAATTGTTCAGCGTGGTCAAATATGTAAACGAGAAGATGGGAGGCGTAAAACCGTCTGCCGTGGTTGTGTTCACGGACGGGTATGTAGGAGAGTTTTACGATGACGGGAAATTCGGGTGCCCCGTCCTGTATTGCGTGACGAGTGATGTGATCCCGAGCGCGGGGCGGCACGTCCGAATCGAATTGTGATGGGAGGTACCGAAATGAATGAGGACATGTGGGAGATATGGGAGTGGCCTTCCGGGACATGGGGGACATGGTATGTGCAGAAGGAGGGGGAAACCCGCGTGTGCAATGGGGTTCTCGTCTGCGAGGGGCTGACCAAGGAGCAGGCTATGTACCGTGCCGCTGCGTCGGGGCGGGTGCTCGTCAGAGAAGGCGATCAGTGGCAGGTATGGGGGATACCGAAATGAATGAGGCTCCGTGGGAGATAACGGAAAAGACTTCTGGTGCGTGGTATGTGCAGGAGGAGGGTACGCTCCGCGTAGACGATGAGGTTCTTATCTGCGAGGGGCTGACCAAGGAGCAGGCTATGTACCGTGCCGCTGCGTCGGGGCGGGTGCTCGTTTACGCAGCTGGGCGGTTGCAGAGGTGGGGGTACCGAAATGAATGAGAAGAAGTGGGGGGCCGGGCGCTATGAAACAAGAGACAAGCAATTGGATTGTGTACCGGGTGTCGAACATGATTATCGCCGTCGCTACTGACACGATGGCAGGATATGACGCAGAGTCCATTATATGTTCTGGCCTGACAGAAGCACAGGCGTATACGCTGGCGGCAACGTTCGGGGATGTGGAGGTAATAAACTCCACGAGGTTCGGCACGTTCTACTCAGCATTGGCGCGGCGAAGCGCACCTTGATTTATTAACACTGCTAACAAATTCACACCAGGAGGTAATCATGATTCAGAACAATGCAATGCTTGTTGAACTCAACATCCGCACGTGGGCGGCTCGACGGATGGACAAGGGTGTCTCCGAGGAAGTGGCCGCGCAAAAGCAGGCGGTACGCAAAGCGGGAAACTACAACAAACATCTTTTGGCAGGCTCAGACAAAATCGAGCAGGTTAATAAGGTGGCTGCTGCTGCGCGTCAGTTCCACTACAAGCACACGTTGGCCTGGAGCGATAATGGGGCGAGGATTTTGCCTGTAGTCGCCTTCGCGTCATATACGGAGAAGATGCGCGGCTTCGAGGCGGAGTTCGAGGGCGTGGTGGAGGAGTTCGTTACCGAGTACCCGAACCTGATCGTTCTCGCAGAGCGGGACTTGGGCGTGATGTTCAACGTGAACGACTACCCGGCACCGGAAACGATCAAGTCGAAGTTCGGGTTCTCCGTGTCTGTAATGCCCATCCCAGCTTCCGGTGATTTTCGGGTTGATGTTGGGGCGGAGGAGATGGAAATCCTCAAAAATGCTTATGAATCCCGTATGGAGTGCAAGGTTCGGGAGGCTATGGAGGATGCATGGAGAAGGTTGCACGAGTGTCTTACCCACATGAGCGACCGGTTGGGCGGGGAGAAAAACATTTTCCGGGACTCGATGGTTGAGAACGCGCTTGAAATGTGCGAGTTGCTCAAGGGGCTGAATATAACCGGGGATGAGAAGATGGAGAACCTGCGCCTGCAACTTGAAGACTCTTTGCACGGGGTAGACCCACAAGACTTGCGCACCGACAAGGGATTCCGCTTGGAGATGAAGCACCGTGTCGACGAGCTTTTGGGGGCTTTCGTATAAGGTGGCAGGTATGGAGGATACCGAAATGAATGAGGCTACGTGGGAAATAACGGAAGTGCCCTCCGGGACATGGTTTGTGGAGGAGGAGGAGGAGGGTGCGTTCCGAGTGCACAATGAGACACTTGTATGCGGTGGGCTGACCAAGGAGCATGCAATGGCCATCGCCGCTGCGTCGGGGCGGGTGTTCACGTCCGGCATAGGTGAGTTGCAGAGGTGGAGGATACCGAAATGAACGAAATTGATGAGAGGAGAAGCACCATGTGCAAGTATGACGGAACGGAACGGAAGGTATTAAATGATCGGTTCATCGCAGCGCTGCGCGAGGAGAACAGACGGGAGCGTTTCAAACGGCACCCACAGATGAGAGGCATCATGGAGGCGTACAGAAAGATCAGTAAATGGCATGACGAAGTGGATGCACAGAGCGCACGCAGGGCGGCGTCTGGCGTGGCGATACCCTTTACAAAAAGGGATGAGGGAGTATGATTGGCGTCCCACAAGTGCATTTTTCACACGAAGTCAGTCGGAGGTAGATATGAACAACGGGGTTCCTATGCACCGGGCGTCACCGGAGGCAGATATGGTTATCAAGCTCGTCCCACACAGTGCGCTACAAAAGCTGGCGAGTGGCGTCGGGGGCTTGGAGGAGGTACACACAATCGCGGCGCGGATTGTCATGTTGGAGAGCTTCCTGCGGGCCGATTTTGGCAACGGAGATGTTACCGAGAGCGACAAGCTCGGCATATTTTCCGATGCGGTTGAGATTGTGCAGGGGTTGATAGACAGGTTTAGCGCGGGCCAAGATGGGGCGGTTAGCCAAACCGAGGTGGCGCGTATCGCAGAAGCCCTGTTGCTGTGCGACTGGATTCAGGACAGAAAGACGGACAAAGAGATTTTTGTAGCGATCCTTGCGATAACCGACAACAGGGGGGAGTATGAGCCGCGCGCCGATAGTAACTTTTGACTTCGAGACGTTTTACAGCTCATCGTGCTCCCTCACAGAACTGTCGTACACGGATTATGTATTCCATCCTGAGTTTCGCGTGCATGGGGCGGCATATATGATCGAGGACGGGGAGCGCGGGTGGCTGGGGCCAGATGAAATACCGGCGTTCCTCGAAGCACATGCGCATGACACGTTTCTGTTCCACAACGGGCACTTTGACGTGTCTGTTCTATGGTGCACGTACGGGTTCATGCCGCACCGGATTTTGGACACCATGTTACTCGCAAGGCTGTTCGACGGGTTTGTACGTGATGATCTGTCCCTGGGGGGGCTGGCCGATCACTACAAGCTGGGGCGCAAGGGCGATGCTATCCACAACTTCAAGGGCGTTGTCGAACTCGAAGGGGAGTTGCTTGAGAGCGTCAAGGAGTACGCGATAAATGACGTGGTTCTGACGAAAGCACTTTTTGACACGCTAGTGGAGAAGTACGTTGGCATCTTCGGGGGCGAAACGCTCAGGAACGAGATACGTATCATCGACGCCACGGTGCGGTTGATAAAGCCCGCGTTGCGGCTTGACGAAGGCTTGATCGTCCAGGCCATACACGACGAAGCGTGCAAGGCACAAGAGGCGTTCAGGGGTATATCGAACGTGGTCGGGCTACCTGTGGAGGAGCTACTGAAAACTGTGCGCTCGCGGGACAAGTTTGCGAACCTCCTGGTTCGCATGGGGGTGGCGGTACCGACTAAGTTGAGCAAGAAAACAGGTAGACGCACCTTTGCGTTCGCCAAGGGGGACGATGCGTTTGTGAAGCTCGTCGAAGCGTATAAGGGGACACCCATAGGCGGTCTGCTTGAACTGAAACGCGAGGCGTCCAGCCGAATAAAGGCCACCCGCGCCAAGCGGTTCAAGGACGCGCATGACAACTGTGGGGGGCTGCCAATATATCTGAACTACGCCGGGGCGCAGCAGACGCTGCGGTTTTCCGGCGGGAACAAGATGAACGCGCAGAACCTCCCGAGGGGGTCTTTTTTACGTCGTGCGGTAATCCCCCCCTCGGGGCACAAACTTGTCATCGCTGACTTCTCGGCTATTGAAGCAAGGGTGCTGGCATGGCTTTCCGGGGACGAAGCGCTGCTCCAGCAGTTCCGCAACGGGGAGGATGTGTACGTCAAGGCGGTGGCTCCACTGTGGGGGGACATAACAGGAGCGGATGGTGAGCCGGACAGCGCGAAGCGGTTTGTGGGGAAGTGTATGGTTCTGTCCCTTGGGTATGGGGCAGGGTGGACCGCGCTTGAGTCGGTCATGCGTACGGGGGCGCTTGGCACGCCCTTTGTGTTCAACCACGAAACAGCCCTGACCGTAATTGAGTCTGCCGAGGAGCTGAAGAAAAAGCTGCGGGATATGTACGAAAACAACCGGGACAAATTCGACGGGTATGCGTTTTTGCTCATGTCCAACCCTGAGTTGCTTTGGCATTTCGCGGCGTGCGAGATGTTGGTATCGACATACAGAGCAGAACGCACCCCGGTCTTATCGCTATGGAAGCAGGCCGACCCCCGCAGGTTGGTAAACATTGACTCGGGATGGATTGGGGGGAATGTGCGCTTTACACACGAATACGACGATGTTATTATGCACTTACCCGGTGGCACGAAACTGGTGTACCACGACCTGCACCGGTCGAATGAAGGCGACGGGTTTGTTTACACGCTTGCGGGGGTGCCGAAGTACACCTACGGCGGTAAGATCGTGGAAAACATCTGCCAGTCCGTGGCAAGGAACCTGATGGTATATGCATGGGTGAACTGTCTCGATGCGGGGTATACGCCGGTGTGGTCTGTGCACGACGAGCTGGTGTTCATTGCCAAGGACGAGGACGCGGAGCAGGTGGCGAAGGACGTGGCGCGTATCATGGTGCGGAACCCGGAGTGGGCTGTGGATTTACCGCTGGGAGTGAAGACGAGCGTGGCGGACACCTACGCCGAGAAGTAACGGATGCGTATTTACTAACGAAGTTAATAAATTCCGTGAGGGCATCCGACGCCATCCGTAAACAGCGGTAGTGAGTTCTTACTAACATTGAAAGGGCAGGAAAATGAATGACGACATTGGGTTCTCGGAAATCTTCACGTTGGGCATACCTCTCGTCGTGTCTGGCACGTACAGTCCGGGCGCTCCGGATCGCACCTTCGAGCCAGGGTATGCGCCGGAGATTACGTATGCGTCGATCTACGCGGTCGACCCCAGCAAGGAACAGCAGGTAGACCTCCTGCCCATGTTCGAGGAACTCGACACGCTCGACAGGTTGGACGACCTGATCACGCTTCGTTTTGGCTATTTTGGAGATAAAGCATGAAATCACGAGCCACCGACGACTTATACGTTACCCTCGCGTATGACGTTGAGACGCAGGACGGGGTGAAGCGCGTCGAACGTGTATTCGACTGCCCGGCAGACGGGGGGCACGTCAAGGAATACTACGATGGCAAATGGAACCCGGCGTACAGGCGGCTTGGTCGTTCGGGTACCACGCTGTTGTGCGGGGGACGCAGCAGGCTGCTAAGCGTTATCCGGGGAGAGTACAGCGAGATGCGGAAGAGGGCGCGGTGATGGCAGATGAAGCGGGTACCGGGGACAAACACGACTACGGGAAACCGAGGATGGAGTTACTGGATGCATACGCCGTAGAGCAACTGGCGCTTGCGCTGACGTTTGGCGCGGCCAAGTACGATGCACACAACTGGCGTAAAGGTCTTTCCAAGGGAAGGCTGCTCGGTGCCGCACTACGCCACCTGTTCAAGTACATGAGCGGAACCGACAGGGACGACGAAAGCGGGCTATCTCATGTTGCGCATGCGATGTGCTGCTGCATGTTCATCCTCGGGCTTGAGCATCGGGCTGACCTTGACGACCGGTGGAAAGAGGGGCGAGAGAATGGCTGACATCAGCAAATGCATCGGGCACGACCACCCGGCGTGTACGGGGTGTTACAGAAAGGACGCTGCGACTAGCGAACGGCAATCCTGGATTCCGCGACCAGATGACCCGGTTTCATGCGAGTGGTACTATGTACGCCTGTGCCCGTCGTCACGGGCCTCTTTGGAGGATGAAAATGCAGAATAGCGTGGAGATGGATGATTTAGACGCGGCGGAGGGGGTGCAGGTCAGAGTGGCGAGAACAGTGCGTGCTCTGGAGGCCGCTGTTTCAGCGATTGCAGGCACAAACACGATCATTCGCGAGCACCTCGGGGTGGATGAGGATTGCGTGTTTCTTGCGGTATATCCGAGCGGCGACATACTCCCGGTGCTGCGGCTCGAAGTGACCCCGGAAGGCTTTGATGTAGACGAGACGCAACGCGCGGCAGAAGCGGCATTTATTGGTATTCTTTCTTTCTTTAACGCTGGGGGGCACAATGGAAAACTACACTAACTTGATGGTAGACCTCGAAACGCTAGGAACGGCTCCGGGATGCGTCATTATGTCTATTGGCGCAGTCGGGTTTAACTCCAACGGAGTGTCAAGCGAGACGTTCTATGCAGAAATCAATACCGCCGACGCTATGAGCAGCGGGGCGTTGTTCATCGACGAGAGCACGAAAGCATGGTGGGATAAGCAGGAGGATAGAGACATCCTGACCCGCTGCGAGCAGGGGGGGATGGAGCTGAGAACTGCGGTGATGGCGTTCAACCAGTTCGCCGCCAGCGTATGCGGGGAGGGGTTCACCGTGTGGGGGAACGGGGCATCGTTTGACGAGCCAATTCTGCGAGAGGCGATGAAAAGCGTTGGCGTTGATCCATCGTGGAAGTATTGGAGCTCTATGTGTTTCAGGACGCTCAATTTCCTCGGCCATAAAGCAGGAGTCCCCCTGGGTTCCAAAAACGCGACTAAACATAACGCGCTGTCAGATGCAATCCACCAGGCAGAACGAGCAGTGTCAGTGCTGAGTGCGCTCGGGGTGAAGCTGTGAGTGCCATCAAGGGGTATTCCCATTCGTCGCTGGCTGTATTTGAAACATGCCCGAGGCAGTTCGAGCACAAGTACATTCTCAAAGACGTGAAGGAGGCCGAGACAGAGGCGGCGATGTGGGGGAATAAGGTACACAAGGAGCTGGAAAACTTCGCTGTGGATGGTACGCCGGTGAAAAGCGAAATTTGCAAGTACGGTGCACGCATTGTATCCAGCACGTCCGGGTGGGGGCACAGGTTCGCCGAGCATAAATTCGGCTTGACAGAGCAGTTCAAACCTACGGGGTTTTTCTCTGACGACGTGATGCTCCGGGGGGTTATCGACTATGGAGCGGTGCAAGGAAACAAGGCGTTGCTTGTGGATTACAAGACCGGCAAGCGCAAGGATGATTTCAACCAGATGACGATCTTCACGGTAGCGGCATTCTCCGAATTCGAGCATGTTGACACGGTAAAGGCTGCATACGTATGGTTGAAGTTCAACGAAGTATCGGAGCAGGTGTTTACCCGGAGCATGCTTCCAGACCTCAAGGAAGCCGTGGTGGAGCGCGTGGATATTGTGCGCCAGCACGTGGCAGCGGGTAATTTCCCCATGAAGCCCAGCGGGCTGTGCCGTGGGTGGTGCCCGGTAAAAAGTTGCCCGGCGTACCGCCAGCCGGGGGGTGCTGAATGACACCGGAGGGCAAAGTAAAAGCCAAGATCGTGAAGATTCTCAAAGCCCACAGGGACGCAGGGGAGGCGATATACTGGTTTTCCCCTATCGGGTCTGTCTATGGCAAGTCGGGCGTGCCCGATATCATAGTGTGCTATCGCGGGGGTTTTATTGGTGTCGAAGTTAAAGCTCCGGGGAAACTGTCGTCCGTCACGCCTTTACAAACGCATTCCCACGAGCTGATTCGTCGTGCAGGTGGGGTTGTATTACTTACCGACAATGCGGAGCAGGTTGAAGAATTGCTGACGGGGGAGGGTGAATCGAAATGAACGCCCACTGTAAAGGGTGTGTCTATCACCACTCGGCGGGGCGCAGGCATCCGGCACCTGCGGAGCGTAAATACAACGATAGGTGCTGTAAATTAGGAGCACCAGTGAATATAGGATGGTGCAAAACGCACGCGGCGAAACAGGTGAAGGATCAAAATAAGGAGGCCGTATGAGTAATAAACAAGCGATCGGGTGGACTGTTGAAGAATGGCATCGTAAAGAGAGCGAAGGCTACGATGTTGTGCTTTGCAGCGAGGATTTTACGCATGACGCAGCGCTGAGATTGTCTGGCGATTTTGAGAGCGACGAGCAGCGTATGGAGTATGCGCAAGACTTGTGCGACAAGTTGAATGCCCATGATGACCTGCTGACCGAGGTCATCCACATTATTGAGGCATACCAAGTTCCGGTGGGGAATTCTGCTGCGGGGGAGATGGCGGCAGAATGGACTATGGCGGCTCTGCGCGAAATTCGAGACGAGATTGTGAGAATGCGGAAGGAGAAGGATCATGAGTGAGACATCCGGCGAATTGATCGGCATCGAGGATGGCGTCTGGTATATGCTCGACGCCCTAGGCAACTTTGTGGAGGTATCATGAACGACGAACAACTGAGCAAGTGGTACGCAAAGCGCGCTGCCGAGAAGGTGCGACTGGATGCATTAGCCCGCGCCGCTTACGAGCGCGACTGCAAGGAAGCTGGCTATCAAAGAGCCGTGGTGGCCACGGGCGAACTTGTGGAGGCATTCGACCAGCAAACAGAACTCGCCCACCTGCGCGCGGCAATGAGGGAACAATCGCAGGCAATCGCTCGCAAGATCGACGACTTCCGCGTTCAGATTGACATTCTGCAAGCCGAGAATGCGGAACTGCGGGAGGCGTTGGAAGCATTTTCAGAATATGTCAGGAATGAGCAAATGTCTGCAGACGAAAGGGTCATCTACTCGCCGGGGGGTATTGAAAGATTGGTTCAGCATGCCCGCGCCGTCCTCGCCAAACACAACCAATCAAAGGAGTAAAGTTATGCAAGACCAAATCGAAATTAATGGTATCACATACGTCCAAGCAGACAGTGTTCAACCTAGACCCACTGGCACCCGCGCTGTTGTCGTCGTGGATCGCGGCTGGATTTTCGCGGGTGATGTGACCCGCGAAAACGGACGCATTCGCTTGGCCCGCGCCGTATGGGTGTTCCGATGGGAGGCCATCGGATTCGATGGCATGCTCGCTGATCCAAAGTCGAGTAAGGTAGCAATCAGGCCGATGCCGCAAGGAGTTGACATTCCTGAGGGGGCTGAAATTTTCATGGTGCCTGTTGACGATGGGTGGGGCCTGTGATGACTGCCGCGTTCAAGCCTGTAGGCGATGGCTACGGCTATGGAAACGGCTGTGGTTACGGCCACGGCTACAGCTATGAAAACGGCTACGGCTACGGCTACGGCGACGGGAACGGCGACGGCGACGGCTACGGCTACGGCAACAGCCACGGTGACGGCTACGGCTACGGCTACGGCAACGACAACGGCAACGGCTACGGCTACGGCAACGGCAACGGCACTGTTAGCCCGAACCGGATGCGACGGGGCAAATACAAGGAGCAAAACCATGAATGATCAGAGCGAGTTTCAAATTGGATTTGTAGTCAATTTGCCAAAGGGCAAAATCGACGCTGTGCGTTTTACACAAGTTAATGACGGGGGCGCACACGTTATTCTGAACGACAGCTTGCCGTGGCCTGTCTACTACATCATTGGGAAAAAGCTATTTCTTACAGAAGAGGATGCCCGCGTCGCTGCGGAAGCTGCGCGGAAAAAGAAGATTGCGAGCCTAAGAAAGCAGATTGAGAAACTGGAAAAATGAGCTTCACAACTGGAGAAAGCCATGACTGACCGGAAAGAAATCCCGACGATCGAACAGGAGGTGCTGAACCTCCAAGCCCGCGTGCAGGCTAGGGGAATATGATGAGTTTGCCTAACGCTAGATACATAGCTGAACTAAAACGCGAGCACAAGGCTGCCCTCCTGCGCCTGCAAGCCGAGAATGCGGAGTTGCGAACTACACTGAATATGGTCAGCGGTGGCGAGCATTACACTGGGATCGAAGAGCAAGTCTGTCTCTGCGGAACTTGCCGCTTTATTCGGGAGCGTGCCCGTGTACTCGCCAAATACAACCAACAAAAGGAACAAAACCATGAATGACCAAGACACCCAGCACCGTTCGGAGCAACCAATGAGGTATCGTAAAAAACCAGTTGTGATCGAAGCCCTACAGTTCACGCGAGAGTCGCTTAACGACTGCTGTAACTTCCTTGGCAATGACCTCGAAGAGTGGGGTTTGGATTCAGATGACCGGGGTTGTTATTTGCTCATTCGAACTCTAGAAGGCAGCCACCGCGCATCACTTGGCGACTACTTGATTCGCGGCGTTAAGGGAGAACACTACCCCTGTAAGTCGGACGTTTTCAAGATGACGTATGACCCCGTAGAGGGGCAAAATCATGACTGACCAAGACACCCAGCACCGTTCGGGGCAACCAATGAGGTATCGTAAAAAACCAGTTGTGATGGCCGGGCAGAGGGGGTTGCTTTGAGTACAGACTATTTTTATGATGTATCTTCAGACGGCAAAAGCCTCTACATGCCGAAGGAGTTTTTTACGAGGCTGGGGGTGCAAGACCTAAGCCCTCTAGAGGGCCGCCCGTCCGAGGGGGGTATGCTGTACCGTGTGGCGTACACATTGCGCAACGTTAGAAAGGCGAGGGAGTTGCAGTTCGGGGTGCGCTCCCCGATCCATTCGCAGTACAAGTGGCCGGGGTTTTCCCCGCTACACCACCAACGGGTCACGGCGGCGTTTTTTACGCTCCACAACCGTGCGTATTGCTTCAATGGTTTGGGGTCGGGAAAAACAATGTCGGCGCTGTGGGCCGCAGATTACCTCTTGTCAATCGGGGAAGTAACGCGGGTTCTGGTTATCAGCCCGCTGAGCACGCTGCCGGACGCATGGGCGAAGACATTATTCACCCGCTTCCCGCATCTGAAAACGCATGTCGTGCACGGCGCAGGTAAGAGCGCGTTGTTGAAAGCGCCCAGCAGTTTCAAGAAAGTACAGGTGTTCATGGCGAACCATGAACTGATGCGTTCCCCTGACCGGGCCGTGTTTGCCGCGCGGGGCGCGTTGCCTGTAGACCTGATTATTGTTGATGAGGGGGCGAGCTTTCGTGCGCTCGGAACCGGCAAGGGGCGTGGGCTTAAATCATTGGCGAAAGACGCGAAGTGGATGTGGTGGATGACCGCAACGCCGACGCCGAATGCCCCAACGGATGCGTGGGTGCAGGCCGACATAATGGGCACAAGAGGCGCTATATCATACGGGGCGTTCCGTGACCTGACCATGTACAAAGTAACCGAGTTCCAGTGGGAGGCCAGGAACACGGCCCCGAAACACGTATCGGCTATTTTGTCCCCGTCGATATGCTTCAAGACCGATGACTGTATCGACCTGCCGGGTATAACCTATCAGGCACGACAGGCGGACATGACGAAAGACCAGAAGGCGATTTACTCGAAACTCAGCAGGGACGCCTATGTGGAGTTGACTTCCGGTGGTGTTGTGACCGCGATGAATGAGGGTATCAAAGCGAACAAGCTACTCCAAGTCGCGTGCGGCATTTTGTACACCGACGACAGCGAGGAGGCGGAAGTTACCGCCGTTGAAAAGATCAAAGTCGTGGAGGAGGTGCTGGAAGAAACGGATACGCCAGTTATTCTGTTCGCCCCATACAAATCCGTGGTTCGCTTCCTCAAGGAGAAGCTCAAGCGCCACAACCCGCAAGTTATCACCGGGGAAGTGTCCTTGTCCGAGCGCGTGAAGATTTTTGACGCGGTGCAGAAGGGGACGTGTCGCCTCCTCATCGCGCACCCGAAAACAATGTCACACGGCGTTACCCTGACCACTTCTGCATGTATCGTGTGGTTCGCCCCGACGTACTCGAACGAAATCTACGAACAGGCGAACGGACGTATCTACCGGTACGGGCAGACGAGACACTGTACCGTCATTCATATCACGTCGTGCGCCGTTGAGAAGGAGATTTACCGGCGGCTGGAGACAAGGCAGAAAATGCAGGGGGCGCTACTCAACGCGGTAAAGACAGAAATAAGATAGCTCAGTATATTGACTTCGTAGAACGCTCGTGTATAATAGACTCATGTTGTTGAAAAGGAGAGAATCATGAGCGAACAGGGCGCACCAACGATTGAGTCGGTGGTGGAGAAAATTCTCGAACTGCGGGACAGGGCGGGCGAGTACACCAGGAAAGCGTCTGAAGCCAAAGACGTGATTGACAGGCTTGAGGTGTACCTTCTGAAACGCATGCAGGACGCCGGGCTTACGGGCATGGCGGTGATGACGAAAGAGGGCAAGTATAATATCTCTCAAAAAACGTCAACAAGGATCGGGGTCGCGGATTGGGACATTGTGCTCAAGTACGTGCTCGATACGGGCAACTTCGCGTTGCTCACAAAAAGCATCTCGTCGCGGGAGGCAAAACACATCATGGATTCTGGTGATGAAGTCCCCGGAGTCAATGTGTTTTCCGAGATGTCAGTGAGCGTGATAAAATCACGCGCTTCCAAGTAGTCACCCACAACGCGCTTATGCGCTTAACAACCAAGGAGCAGTAAATGTCTGATAACGCAATCGTACCGTTGAAACCCACCGCGCTGGTTCCCGGTGTAGCGACCCGTCTGGCCAAAACCCTGGATACGATGGTAACTCCGTCGTCGGGCGCTGGCGTGTTCCCCCGCATCAGCACCAACAAACAGCGGTTCAGCATCGTCCGGTCGGGCGAGGAACCGGTGCCTATCAAGGAGGGTAAAAACTTCGCTGCCGAGTTGCCTGTTGTAGTTTTGGCAGCCAACCCCGGCGTGTACAAATCGTTCTACAAAAACAAGTACGTGCCTGGCGTTGACCCGGAAGCCCCGGTGTGCTTCTCCAACGACGGCAACAAGCCGCACAGCGCCAGTTCTGAGAAGCAGGCTTCGTCTTGCAGTACGTGCAAGCACAACGTGTTCGGCTCGCGTATCAGCGAAACCGGCGCGAATGCAAAGGCGTGCTCCGACTCGAAGAGGCTGCTTGTAGTCAGCCCCAAGGACATCAGCGGTGAGGTGTACATGATTAACGTCAGTGCAACCGCGCTCAAACCGTGGAACACGTACGTCAAGATGCTGACCCGCAACGGTGTCTACCCGCAGACGGTAGTTACCAAGATGTCGTTCAATCAGGAAACTGACTTCCCGCAACTTGCGTTCGAGTACGCATTGACGCTGCCCGAGGACATCATTGCTCAGGTGATTGGTCGCCTCGACGAAGCCGATATCGCCGAATTCTCGGAAGGCTCCGCAGATACCGAGAGCGCTTTCGAGCGTACAGCGGAGCCGGAAACGCGCAGCACCGCCAAAGTAGCGCCACGCGCTGCGGCCCCTGTTGAACAACCAGCGCCGGGTACAGACGCCGCTGACGATGAGCCCATGATGGAAAAGGCCGCCGCCAGCCCTCTCGACGCAAGTGTAGCGTCCCTTCTGGACTTCTAACTGACGCGCGGGGGGTATCCCCCGCCAACAGGAGCAAAACATGGAACTGCAAAACACGGAACCGCAAAATACGAACCGGCGTCCCCGGTCATTCAACAAGGCGCGGTCTGACTTTGTTCGCTCATTGCTCGACGTGCTCTATGATAAGTATGTCGAGCGAGACATCGTTACGGTGGGGGAGTTCGCGCAGATGGTAGGCGTTACCCGAGCGCAGGTGTACAACTGGAAAAAGGGTGCCTCCGCCCCGACCGACCTTGCGATGAGTAAAATCATCATCGCAATGGACAAGTTGAACGAACGCGAATAGCATACGGGTTCGCACCCCCGCACCGCACCGCAGCACAACGAAGGTCAAAAATGCAGACGTTCGACATAAGGGACTTTTTCGCCAAAATTTGGGGGGAAGGCAGTTCTGACAGATGCCTCGTCAGGATGTCACAAAGCGGCGGGATGCGGCATATATGGGGCAACGATGTTGACTTCTACGAGCAGGCGCTTGGCGAAGTCAACTATTTTTTCGCCCCGTTTGTGTTTGATGCCCGCACCCGCAGACAAAAGCATGCATACGCGACACGCGCGTTTTGGGCAGATATAGATGTCAAGCCGGGTGCGCCAGAAGGTACATACGGAACCCTCGCAGATGCCGCTGCCGCTGTTCGCAACTTCATTGATTCCGCAGCGTTCCCCGCCCCAACGTATATCGTACAAAGCGGAGCCGGCCTCCACCTGTACTGGTGTGTCAATGAGGATATACCGGAGTCCACGTGGCACCGGAAGGCGCTTAAGCTCAAGGGGCTATTCAGCAGCGCCGGGTTGCTCGTAGACAAATCTCGTACCGCCGACAGCGCATCGCTCATGCGCGTGCCGGGCACCACAAACAAGAAGGAGGGACGCCAGCCCCTGCGGGTTGAAATCCTCAAGCAATACTCGATCATCGACGCCGATGTGTTTTTCAAGCGTCTTGACGATGCGTGCAAGACGCACCGCGTCGAAGTCGTCGAGGCCAAGAAAGAATCCCGGCTTGATGTATTGAAAAACTCCATGCTCGCAACGCAGGAGTACGACCGGGAAAAGTACAGTTCAGACGAGATGGCGTCCAGGTGTGCCCAGCTAGGGCGGGTTAGGGCGTGCGGGGGCGTTGTATCCGAACCCCTATGGTACGCAACAATTCAGGTTCTACGTTTCACGCGGGAGGCGGATAGCGCCCCGCATGAGTGGTCGAAGGGCGACGCCCGGTACGACCCCGAAAAAGTAGACGCGAAGATAGCGCAACTCGACGAAAAGGGGATAGGCCCGACGACGTGTGCGCAGCTACAAAGCGTAGGCTCCCCGGAGCTATGCAAAGACTGCGCGTTCAAGAAGTCGATAAAGTCCCCCATACAGCTCGCGGTGCGCGTTGCAAAAGTCGAACCGTCGGAGGCCGGAGAGGAGTCCATTGTTGTACGCGGTTCGGAAGTACCAGTTGGGTTTGTACCAAAAGGGTTCTATCTGACGGAAACAGGGAGCCTCGCGTTCAAGCACCCGGAGACAGGCGTTATGGTTGACTTCTACCCATACCCGCTGTTCGTCAACAAGCGCGTGCTGAACAATACAGGCATGTTTCACATCAGTGTAGATACGTGGCTTCCCCACGACGGGTACCTGAACATAACAATGCCGATGTCCGTATGCAAAGACCAGATGACACTGACCGAGGAATTGGCCGCGAGGGGGATAGTGTGCACGGACGGGGAGGACAAGATTCTGCGTATGTACATCGTGGAGAGTATCCGGCAGCTCACAAGCCGATTCACGGCGGTGAAGGGGTACTCCAGCTACGGATGGGACAACGGAGAGTTCTTCATCCACGACGCGGCCTATGGGGAGGATGGGGAGAAGGAGGCCATCTTCACTGGGGAGAACGAGCTGTGTACGACCAAGGGCAGCGCACAACCGTGGGGAGAGGTGTTTGACCACTACGAGAAAGCGTCCACCGCGTATCGCATGGCGTTTTATGCCGGGTTCTCCGCGCCATTGATGGAGCTTACCGGCCTGTCGGGGGTGACATACTCTATGGTGTCGGGGGAGTCCGGCGTGGGCAAAACAACGGTGCAATCGGTCGTGTGCGCTATGTATGGCAACCCGGAGGCGCTAAGAGCGCAGCGTACCGACACCTATAACTCGCTCATGAAGCGCCTCGGAGTATACAACAGTTTGCCGTTGTGTGTTGACGAGATGACCAACATTGACAGCGAGCACCTGTCCGAGTTTGTGTACCAGGTTTCGCAGGGGCGTGAACGAAGCCGCCTCACGCAAGCCGCCACAATGCAAGGAAGCGGGCGCTGGAAAACGATTGTGTTGAGCAGCAGCAACGAGTTGCTAGCGTCGAAAATCCGTTCCATACGCGGCGATGGGGAGGCCGAGCTGGCCCGGCTCATTGAAGTATATGCACCGGCGTACACCACAAAAGACGCCCTCAACCGCGTGAATCGCATCGTGAGCGAGAACTACGGAGTGTTGGGTGCCGATTGGGTGCGCAACGTGGCGAAGCATAGAAGTCGGGTGCAAGCCGTGGTGAACCACTACACTGAACTGGTGGAGAGGAAGTCGAAATGGGGGTCACAGGGGAGATTCCATATCGCGTTTCTAGCGACGTGCGCCGCCTCTGTAGCGCTGACGAACAAGTGGTTTGGGAGGAATGTTGACGTGGACAAGTTCATTTCTGCTGCGATTGACGAAATCGAGAAGAACAAGACACAAGGGGCACGAGTGGCTGTCGACGAGAAAGCGTTGTCAGCCTACGTCCATAACGAGGAGACAGCCGAGGCCGTGCGCCGCGAGATCGAAAGCCGCAATACCGCAGGCAACGACTCTCTGAACGCATGGCTGGATGGGCTTGTGCGGCATGTTGTGGGGTGCTCAGTGATACGTAAGTCAGGCAAGCGCGTCATTACACCGCAGGAGGTGAAGGCGGCTATTGACGAGAATACTGGAATGTTGTATATTCCGGCAGCAATCGCTGAGAGGATCGTGAGAGAGGCTAAGGTGGGCAGCACACACCTGGCGAAATTCAGAAAGGTTCCATACCGCCTGTATGAAGGGACAGAACTTGCGTCGTCATTGGCAGTAAGCTGCTACGAGATTGATATCTCACACATCCAATTCGGGGTGCGGGCAGCCCCCACCGCGCACGGGGGCAACACCTCGGGTATCGCAGCTTAGATCACAACAGGAGAACACACATGTCGATTCAGAGAAATGAACCGCTGCCGGAATGGGTATCGGAGAAGTTACAGGAAGCCGCACGGGAGAAGCGAATACCGGCGGTGTTCAGGGGGCTGATTGAGCGAGGGCTTGTACCAGCATCGTATACGTGGCACAAACTGAACCGCGTCAACAAGACGAAACGGGCACACAGGTTCGAGGTCGAGATGCTGGAGAGATACTTTGGAAACCCCTAAGAAGGACACGCTGGACGATGTGGTTCTCAGAGCGCGTGCGCTTGTCAGGCTGCGGGATGACGCACGCAAGATGGAGTCCCAAAAGATGGGTGCCATCGCAATGGATAACTACCTCAAGGCGGTGATGCGGTTTGTCGACGACGTGAGCGGCATAAGGATATGAGCCAGAAAATGAAACCCTACGGGTGTTGGAACAAAACTCTGGCCGCATCCTACCACGTGCAAATAGGGTGGACACACGATGGCAAGCGCATCATGCGCGAGCATACTGACCCGATGAGTCGCGGGTGCCGTTACGACAAGGCCGCATCGGATGAACGGTGCGTTGGGTGCGCCAAGCCGGTAGACCAAGGCAGCGCCACCAAATAACGGGTATCCGTAACTAGTGGTTGATGGAGAGAAACATGAACGAATGGAACGTAGTTGTTGAACACTTGTCCGCGCATTCCCCTTCTTAGGCGAGTACCACGCCAGCCTTGCGCCAAGAGGGGGTCAAGCGAATGCAATTCATTTTTATCGAAATATCGGCATATTTGCAGAATATTCTTTCGATGTGCTACCATGACACGAATTGGAATCGTCAAGGATGGCGGGATGAGCAAAGAGGAATGGGAGCGGTATGCCGCCCAGACGCTAAAGGCAGAGTTGGCGCGAGCGGGCGTGGGTTACGAGGATCTTGTTCAGCGCCTTCAGGCGATTGGGGTGGATGAAAGTTATAAAGGAATTGCCTCGAAAATCAATCGAGGAACGTTCAGTTTCCTGTTTTTTGCTCAGTGCATGAAAGCACTTGAGATTCAGCAAGTACGTCTTTAACTTTATGAATATACTTGACAATTATGAAATGCAGCCATAATGATTAAAGCCAAGCCAAGCCAAGCCAAGCCAAGCCAAGCCAAGCCAAGCCAAGCCAAGCCAAGCCAAGCCAAGCCACAGCTACACTACTCCACTGCATTAGGCCAAGCGTACTTAGGTGACAGCCTTGCGCTGCTGCCGCAGATAGCCAGCGAGTCTATTGACCTCATCCTTACTTCTCCGCCATTCGCGTTAAAGCGAAAGAAGGAATATGGCAACGAGGACGAGGACAAGTATGTTGATTGGTTTATGGGGTTTGCGGAAGAGCTACACCGCATCCTCAAACCCGACGGATCATTTGTACTCGACTTGGGTGGTGCATACATGCCGGGTTTCCCGGTGCGCAGCATCTATCAGTTTGAGCTTCTCGTTCGGCTTGTCCGGGAAGCTGGTTTCTATCTAGCCCAAGAGTTTTACCACTACAACCCGGCTCGCCTTCCTGCGCCCGCAGAATGGGTGAATGTCCGGCGCATTCGCGTCAAGGACAGCGTAAACGTAGTGTGGTGGCTATCCAAGTCACAGAATCCAAAAGCCGATAACCGCAAGGTCTTGAAGCCCTACAGCGATAGCATGAAAAGCCTGCTGAAGAATGGCTACACGGCAAAATTACGGCCAAGCGGACACGACATTTCAGATAAATTCAGCCGCGACAATGGCGGCGCAATTCCACCCAATCTGCTCGAACTCGCCAACACTGATAGCAACAGCGCCTATCAGAAAATGTGCCGTGCTGCTGGCCTCAAGGTTCACCCAGCCAGGTTTCCGGCAGGCTTCGCGGAGTTCTTCATCAAGTTTCTGACCAATGAAAGCGACTTGGTATTTGACATGTTTGCCGGATCGAACACTACCGGACTGGTTGCTGAAACGCTTGGGCGGCGCTGGCTTGCATCGGAACTCTCGGAAGAATACCTGGAGGGCAGCATCTTCCGGTTCGACTCATTCGCGCCTCAACGCGCGAGCACTACCCGTAAATCTAACAAGTAAAACAACAGGGGATAACAATGGCCGCTACGCTCAGTTCCAAGCAGTTACTCGAACAAGTCTTGCGCGCCATTGATGAGAGCGGATGGCGAGCGCTGATACTCGATTCCCGCAAGCCATTTCGTTTGCGCTTGTTTCGCGGCGATGACAAGGGATTTGATGTTCGTATTTATATCTGGAACTGCACACACGGCGGCGGTGCGGCCAAAGGCCGCTTTGGCGGCACAAAGCAAATTGACCTTCAGCTACCATCGAGCAGCCGGTAACGTTCTCAGAGGGCACTATGACAATCCAATCAAAATTCACATTTATTGACCTGTTTGCAGGTATTGGCGGTCTCCGGCAGGCATTTGAACAGTCCGGAGGTGCCTGCGTCTTCACCAGTGAATGGGACGCATACGCGCAGAAAACCTACATCGAGAATTTCACACCAACGCACACAGTAAATGGCGACATCACAAAGATTGGCGCCAACGATATTCCCAACCACGACATCCTGCTTGCTGGATTTCCCTGTCAGCCGTTCTCGATTGCTGGCGTTTCCAAAAAAAATGCTCTTGGCCGTGCGCACGGGTTCGCCTGTGAAACGCAGGGCACACTGTTCTTCGATATTTGTCGTATCATTGAAAAGAAGCGGCCCAAGGCGTTTCTGCTGGAGAACGTCAAAAATCTCATGTCTCACGACAAGGGACGTACCTTTGAAGTCATCAAGCGCGCCCTACATGAGCTTGGCTACGACATCCATCCCCATATTGTTGATGGCGCACATTTCGTTCCGCAGCACCGCGAGCGCATCCTGATCGTCGGGTTTCGCAGGGAAGATCGGGTCGAATTCGATTGGGGTGCCATCACGCTGCCGCCCAAGGGTGTGCGCGTGCTGGGAGATATTCTTCACCGGACGGACGGAAGCGAGCCGATCCTGCCGTGGGATGGGGGTCGCTTCTTCAACCACGCCTGTCATTCGGTCCAGGACAAATACACGCTAACGGACAAGCTCTGGACATATCTGCAAAACTACGCGGCGAAGCATCGCGAAAGGGGTAACGGGTTTGGGTTTGGGCTTGTTCGCCCAGATGGCATCACACGCACCCTGTCGGCGCGATACTATAAAGATGGTTCTGAAATTCTCGTGGATCAGGGGTACGGGATCAACCCACGCCGTCTGACGCCGCGCGAGTGCGCTCGCCTCATGGGATTCCCGGATTCGTTTAGAATACCTGTATCCGATACACGAGCTTACAAGCAGTTTGGCAATTCCGTGGTTGTGAACGTAATGCAGCATGTAGCGCAGTTGATGGTGCCGGTGCTGCCAAAATCAACCAAACAGACGGTGCAGATGAAGAAGCTGCAAACCCGCAGATCCGCAAGGAGCATTGCCACCGATGCCATCGCCACTATGTGATGAAGCAATTACCAATGTGCTCCGGCATGGCCGGGCACTACTGAAATTCATCACTCCAAACGAAGTCGGTCTCACCGGGAGCCACCAGAAGGGATCTGGCGTTGTGCAACGGGATGTGTACTCCGCATTCCTTGCACGCTGCGTAATGAGCAACACGCACCACCCATCCCATATCGAAACGATGTGGGCGGCTCAGAAACCTGTGCTGCTGCAAACGGGGTGGATGCGTTCCGAACCTGCGAAGATTGAGCCTTCGGGCAAAATCACGGTAGCGATACCGTTAGAGCAGGTCGTTTGTGATAGAGGGTTTGCCGCTGGTCATGGCCGGGATGCTGTAGTCGAAAGACGAGAGCCCGGAGACCCCAGCGGATTCGCCCTTAGAACCCCCTGCCTTTAGGCATGGGGAGGTTTAGGCGGTAGCAAACTGGTACGCCCCGCTGATGACGGAGGCTTGCTGGAGCACCAGAGAGGCTTCTTTTTGGCGTCTCTGTATCAACACCGGATTGTTGCACAGCAACCCCGTGGTTCTGACGATCTGCGCTGCCTGCGCGAACGACCCGTTGTTTATCAGTGGTATGACACCACTAGACGCAACCGCCGCAACCCCCCGGTCATAGACGTAATCCACCAGCCCATCATACGTCTGCTGCGAGACAGAGGTAGTCAGGTTCGCATTGAGGTACTGCTGGGCGGTGGCGGTATCAAGCGCGAAAAGTGCTTCCGCCTGCTCCACACTGATACGCGCCGGTATCTGGCTTGGAGGTGTGCTCGGCGGGTAGTTATGGGCGTACCCGATGTCCGTACCACCGCCGATGTCAGGGTATGGTGTGAGGTTGGGCTTGCCGCCGACGGCTTCCTGTGTTTTGATGAATGTCGCGCCAGGAGCACTGAGTTTCATACGTCCCCCCTATACCCGACGCTATGCTGACCCGTTTCGCTTGGCCGCAGCAGCGGCACGCTCATAATCTTTTACACATGAATCGTCAATGCTGCCTCCGAGCGTACAAAACAGATCTCCGGGGCGCACCGGGTCCCCGCAGTAGTGGCATATCCCAATCGGCATCAACTGCCGTTCGGTACGCACTTTACTTATCGCGGCCTGCCGGAATTGTTCTTCAAGTTTCTCGGCGTAATCTGCTTCGTCCATCACTACTATCCTTGGGAATTAAACTCAATCTGAAGCGACGAAATGACTCGTGCTATTTCGTGGTCAACAAGATTGTCGAACGGGAGAGACGGCGTACCAATGGCGGTCAGCGGAACTGGAAACGTCATCCACGACGGAACCTGGGTCACAATGTCGTTGCCGTTTCGGAACGCAGACACATCCATTTTCGACACTTGCACCAGTTCTGCAAGCTCATCATCGGCGGAAACCCTTGGCGGCTCGAAACAATAAACGGGTGCGCTATGCCCTTTTGTCGCCAGCCATGCACCATACAACATTGCGTGCGCAGCACCGAGGCTGTGCCCTGTTATCGCGGTCGGGACGATAGCAATTCTGTTCAGAACGGCTGACAAAGAATCCCAAAAGCCGGTATGCACCAGCCCCATATTCGGCACCCGGACGGTTTCCACTTCAGCGTCGGCGAGCAGAGACTCGACATCGCTAGTGCCTTCAAACGCAACTACGTGCCCAAACGTCAGGCTGCTGAAGACATGGACGCGGCAGGCTCCATCTTGCCGGCCGATATCGGGGGGGCGTTTGTAGCATTCTGCCGCGTAATTCGCCATACGTAGCGCTGTAGCGTAGTCCATACCCCACCTCCCTTAGTCAGTCAAACAGGTCAGGCCGCCTGCGTTTTGGCGAGCTGCGGCGTATTCTGCGCGTTCATCTCCTGCCAAGCAGTATGGCTTTTTTCAATCCCCTGCCCGATAGAACTGAACATCGCCGCGAGTTGCGCCGCGTCCATTGCCCCTGCTTGGGTAAGCTGGGTAAGCTGCTGGAGAGCGGAGATTGCGACAGGAGCAAGTTGCAGCGCAGCCGATATGCCGGGGTTGACCGACGCTCCTGCGACCTGCGCGACCAAAGGCGCTGCGGCAACGGCGGTCTGTAACACCGTGTCGATCTCCTGCTGCGTGATCCCGTCTTGCGAGGTATTGGTTATCATGGCTTCGTCACTCCGTTCGTAGATTGGTACTGCGCCTCCATCACCGCCAAAGCGGTGAGAGCATTGGTCACTTCCTGCACTTCCACCTGCGGGCTTACCGGAAGTTTCCCGGTGCAAAGCGGTGTAATTTGAGCATCCAGCATGGTAACCTGCGAGATTTGTGCCGAGTTCAATTTGCCCTGCTGCCGAAGCGCCACAGCCGCTTGGAATGCGGTGCCATACGCGCCACACGCCTGAACAAACTGCACCTGCTGCGGATTCAACTGCGGAGTCTGCGGGGTCATCGCGCACCCCGGCAGAAGCAGGGAACCGACCATCACAAGCAGCGCTACCGCCAAGAACACGATGTCTGAATGGTTCTCGAAAAATGACTTCATTTCTGCCCCTCCTGTGGTGCGTTGTCTTTAACAAACAGATCGCGAATACCGTAACCAACGGCAACCGCGACGAGATTCCATATTGCTGCGCCATTCTGCGCCGGTGGGAAGTACGACACCAGCAAGCCCACGGCAACCGCCAGCAAGCCAAACAGCGCAATGATGTAGGATTGCTTCAAATTATACCCCTGTCGCATTAAAGTGGTGGACAATTTCAACCGAGTTGAACCGATATCCTTCCTTTGCCCAACGCTGGGCTTTCCACAACGGTTCCGGCATGGTGTGCTTGCCTTCGTCTGCTCCGGTATGGTGTTTCTTGCACAGCAGTTGCCCGTTCACCGTCATATCATCAACGAAGGCGTATGGGTTGAACGGCACCGCCGCCGAAAAGCTACGCCAGTCAAAATTCTTCACCGCGTCACCAAGCAGGCCAGCCTCAGCGTCTTTGATGAAGAGCGCCCAATCAATCATTTCAGCCAAGCATCTTTCAATGTGCAGATGATGCGCTTCCAGCGGGGACTCTTTGCTGTTCAGCTCGCCACAAACCCAGCACGTTCCGCCAGCGTCAATGAGCGTCTGGCGCGTCTTGGAAAACAGCGGAGTAGCCACACGGTCAGCGTGCTGCGGGATATTCACGTCCACCGTGAGCGTTTCCTTCTCCACATGGGCGTCGGTCATGCGTCCTCCGGGGTGTCGAAAAGATATCTCTCAGCGATGCGCCTGCGCAACAAGCCGGGGTCGCTGACCAGTTTCCCATCCACAGTTATCTTGTCCCACTCAAGGAACGCCAAAGATGCGCGGGGGAAATCTTTTTTGCACGTCTCTCGATACACGGTCGACGACAGGAACGCGCCCGTACCGATGTTGTACGTTAAAGATACCAGTGCATCGAACTGGTTTTGTGTGATGGAGACAGTGGGCAAGACGTGGGTGTTGATGCAATTCTCCGCCACCCCCACATCTGCATCGAGCCATTCAAGCGCTTGTGCGTATGTGCAAGATAGCGGGTCGCCGGGCTTCCACAGATGCCCATACCCAATAGTCCAGATGCCGCGCTGGTCTTGGTATCGTTCGAGCCTCAATCCCTCGAACCCCTGGATGATTGTCCCTTTATACTGCATGGCAGGTCAGAGCACCATGTAGGCGTCGCCAATGTTGCCGGTAAACTGGATGTGGGTGCATGCAAACGTCAGCGCATACACGAGTTGTCCGGTCGCCGAGAACGTATAAGTCGCCGGGGTGTTGAAGGTGACCCCGCCATCAGTCGAGATGGAAATCGCCCTCCCCGCCGCAGTCGAGGTAAGCGTTACGGTGCTGTTCAACGCCGCGCCATACATGGGGACAACTTGCGTGGTGGCGGTCAGTTTGCCAGAAGCGAAAGACTCCGACAGAATAGCCTCGCGCACCGCTAACGGGGTTCCGAGCATAGGGCTGAGGGACATGGTTTTCTCCAATATTAACTAAAACAGCGTCGTTACGTCATGCGTCATTGCCCTAACGGGTATACCGGCATTTTAACCGTGTCACCGAACCACTGCAATGAACCATTCACCAGTTTGGCGTTCAGTAGCCAGTTGCCCTGCATGGACAGGTCTGTCTCGCTGCATGAATAGCTGATCTGCGTCGAGGAATATGGCTGCGCCGTCCACACAACGGTCGTTCCATGCAATAAATGTGGTCGGGGTCATCAGTTTGAGCTCACGGGAATGACGCATTTCAGCGCCAAGGTTTTGAATGGATTGCTGGTTTCAACAACAATCGTGATCTGGTATTTGCAGCCGCTCAGACCGGCAGTAATTTCGCAAAGCACGGCGTTTGCTGCGCCGATTGATACCGAATTGCTCAGCGTAATTGTTGCCGGATTGATTTGGGGCGCTGGTGATGTTGATAAAACTGCTGCGGCATTTGCATCGGTCCCAACCATGACGACCGATTGTGCAAGCGTGATTTTGGTCAGGGTTTCGCCTGGTGCCAGTGCAGCAGTTGCATCAAGCGTCAGAACCCATGTTTCATCAGGGTCCTTGGCTGGCAGCTGCGCAGCATATCCGACATATGGAGCGTAAAACCTGCTGTTTGCAACGTATGTGACGGCCTGAACGGACAACACGTTTTGGAATAATGTCAGTAGACTCATGTCGTGACACCCGCAAAATAGTTGCTGATGATCGGTTGCAGTTTATTGACCGCGACACCGAGCAGAGCATTGTCGCCTGTGTCATTCGGGTGTGTGTTGTCAGTGTAGGCCATGCCGGATGCGTACTGCTGCACCCCTCCGGTACAGGTCAATGTCTCCGCTGTGGATACTGTAGATGCGTTGTTGAGTGTCCACGTAGTGCCAGAGCCGGACACGATGAAAGTGCCTTGAGTTACGCTTGTGCCCGTCACCTCTTGGTTAGCCGCAACAGTGCCGGATGTGACCGAAACGACAGTCAGAGTATTCCCCGAAATTGTACCGCTGATTACGGCTGAGGATGCGGCGGTGGCTCCAGAAACCGCGCCGTTGAAGTCCATCATCCCCACATCCATCCCCGCCAGAAGCTCGGTGTTGTACGTCAAACGATCTGCATCGTATCCGTTATATAGCAAAGTCGGCGACGGCACGCCCGTCCACGCGAGTGGGTAGATACTCGCATTCTCGCAACGCGCGATAAAGTCTATGAATGACTGCCGACTCACAGCACTGTTACGTGTGTTGGGGGAGTACGGGGAGAATATGGCCACGTTCGGGGCAATCCCTGCAGCGAGGAGCAGGTCAAATGCAGTACTGTAGGTTGCAGTCGTTTGACCGGAAAAACCCCAACTAATGGTTTCGACAGGCATTGATGACATCGCTTGCGCATTTCCGCCTGCATTGTTGATGTTGAGCTGGAATCCGAGCTTCGCAGACCAGCCGAATTGGCCGGTAGTGCCTGCACCTTCAGTGATACTATCCCCTACGCAGAGCACTGTCATGCCCCGGCCAGCCCGCAGTCGATACATGAACCCGATACAAGCCCCCGCGTAACCACCACCGAACCCCGGAGTACCTGCAGCCGTGCCCCCGAGATTAGCACTGGTGCCGTTGGCTGTAGTGCTCAGAGCTACACGCTCCCAGGATGCTAGGGGAGCGGTTTGTGTCTGCGCATATCCAGCTGCCCGTGTGGGGACTGGTTCGAGCAGGCAGAGGCTTTGTGTGGCTGACTGCGGCACGGCAGCGGAACGTACATATAGCAACGGACGACCACCGGATACATCAGAGCGCGGAAGGGATGTGAGGGGAATCCAGTCTGAGATCAGCAACCCCGGAAAATGATTGTTAGGGCCGCCGGGCATAGCTACGGGCGACACAGGAACAGTGCCCGAGGCCGCACCGCCGAATGTCACAGCCGTATAGGTACCGCTGTTGTTGGTCAAGTCAGTGAGCGTACAAGTGCCACCGGTTCCTCCGGCTGAGACTGCTGCTTGCACAGACAGTGTGCTTGTCGGGTCGCTGTTGCCGAAGATCAGAGCAACCTCATCGAACTCCCCTTCAGCGTCGAATATCTGCGTAGAGTTCAGAAAGTCTCCGGAAGCCCAGCTAAAGGTGGTTGGGGTATATGCCCCGTAAAGAGCCTGCACCGCGAACAGTTTTGTCATCGTGCGGCTGATCTTCGGGGTGCGAGCAGACAAATTAACACGCGGGTTCATAATTCCGGTCATGATCAGCCCTCCTGCACAGTATACGCATTCGCCGACGCGCAATATGCGCTCAACGCTGTATTGAACGGGTTGTCATCAAAATATGAAGCACCAGCAGCAACTTGAATGCCAACGTTTGCTGCGGCAGATCCATACCAGCTCAAGAACATTGTCGCCGATCCATTATTTGTTACCACAACTTTTCGACGCGACGCATTCGCAGGCAGAATATTAGCTGCCGTTCCGGCAGTCAAAGTACCAGACGTGGAGTTTGCCGTAGTTGTATGCGCCGCTGGCTGCGTTGTCAAAGCACCCGCCAGTGCGGCAGCGATGGTCGCAAGATTGCCGCCGGTTTCTTGTGCGGCATTGGCTGGCAGGGGAAGCGCAGCGGCAGATACTGGTTGAGTTGCTGGAAAGTTCGTAACATGCGCCAATGCACCGCCATCTGCGTTCAAAGCAGGCTGCAAAGCAGACACAGCCGCACCTGCTGGCAACGGCAAAGATGCTGCGGAAACGGGCTGAGTTGCCGGAAAATTCGTAACATGCGCCAATGCACCGCCATCTGCGTTCAAAGCAGGCTGCAAAGCAGACACAGCCGCACCTGCTGGCAACGGCAAAGATGCTGCGGAAACGGGCTGAGTTGCCGGAAAATTCGTAACAT
>JAEHJW020004926.1_pt1 | contig 28634 bp, 32 predicted proteins | sample 9271431 | NCBI WGS metagenome assembly JAEHJW02 | reverse complement strand
TTATTATAATAAGTCTATATAAAATAAACTAACTTAAAATAACGATGATTGTTATAACTTTAGTTATCATATCTTATCTCAATATGGGATAAGATATGATAACCCCGTTATGATATATTGGATAACCATAACGTGGGTTATTATATATCAGATTTCGCTTTCTAGGCAGGCTGTGCCATCTTGACGATATGCCCAGGAAATTCCGGCCCCTCCCCGTCTAGCTACGAGGTACACTAGGGCGGGCGTAGCGGGGTGCACTTCAAAGCCCTCATGCGTGGCAGTCTCGCCCATACATTCATCGAATTCCTGCCATGCGGTTTCTGGTGTATCGCCTACTGCCCAGATTATAACGTCGCTTACTATAACGTATGACATGCTTGTCCTCCTTATTTTGGAACGGAGAATCCTTATAATCATAAATACCCATAACCAAACATTACAAACTTTTAATTTGCTTTTTGCTTGCCGCTAGGCTATGTGTTGTGTGGTAAGCAACCTGTAGAAGGACCGCTGCAATGTCAAAGCCGATTAATCATCGCGTCCTGGCGTCTCTGATCGGGCTGTCGATAGATCCTGATGATGCTTTGTCTCTAATCCGGGCAAGCCGGAGGCTATCTCGTTTTGCTGAGTTACAGGCTAATGGCGAAATACAGCGAGACGATATAACTGGCATTCCTTATTATTATTCAGTATATAGCGGGAAGCGCTTAGGCCGCGCCCGCGATACGGAATGGTCGGTATTGGCGAAGGTTGAGAAAATTCTGAGCAAATATCCTGATCTTTTTTTCTATCATCAGGGAGATCCAAGGGGCGCGGCCCTGTATATCGGCAAAAACGCAGACCTCAAAGAGTGGCAAGCTCGCGGAGTCGATATTGACTCCGTCTATTCAACAATAGGTGTAGCAGTTTACTAAGGAGAAGGAAAAATGACCATAAACATCAACACAGATACCTTGATTGCATGCGGCTATATCTCGGCCAGGTCGCTGCATGATGACGTGGTGGATGATCTCCTATACGGAGATCAGGCACGTGATCTCACAATAGAGTGGTATGAACAGGAATATCGTGCCGAAAACGGATTGTCTCCGGACGATCCCTTGCCGGATGATTGGTGTGATAATTACGATGCTGAGGAAATCAAGGTCACAGGGACGCTTGATGGCGTGGAGTATGCGTCATCTTGGCTTGGGGGTGCCTTGCATTTTTTCATTTTCCATTCGCTCTATGTGACCGATAGAGCGGAGGCGGTCAGCCCATGCGTGCCGAACGTTGGCATCCTAGATGACCTCGATGGGAATGTGACTACCTATAACGTGCCACCCGATTGGCGTGCTGATATCTGATTTACCTGCGCCTCTAACCTATATAGCCGGCCATATGGCCGGCTTTCTTTTTGCCTAGATAGCTATTTATCCGGTTATATATTGCCTATGTTAATGAATTCTAACAATTAATAATATTCATTAAGAAATAATTGCGGATTGCTGATTATTTTAATATGTAAATTATTAACCATTGCCAATAATCAACAATATCTAATTAGTAATAATTTTATTCCAGCAATTATTGATAATTGCTAATAATTAACTATATCGAATAGACAATAGTTACATATCGGAGATTATTAACTGTTGCTAACAGTTAACTATATCGAGATAATAATAATTTCTGGTTAACAACTATTAACTGTTAGTAATGGTTAAATATATCGGAGCGATAATAATTACGCACAGGATATTATTGACAATTGCTAATTGTTAACTATATTGAATTGCTAATAATTTCATATTGACAATTATTAATTATTGGTAACGGTTAATTATATCAGATCAGTAATAATTTCGAGACAGAGATTATTGATAATTGCTAACGGTTGACTAGTGGCAATCCGCAATAATTACGGAATCGATATGATTCCTGGGCGAGTACGGCCGGCCCAGGAATCTTCATAAGCCTAGTCATAATAATGTGGTTTGTAATGAGGTTGGGGATTGTAGATCAGGTTATTATGGGTAATGATATTGTGGGTTAGGATATAATGTGGAAGCTGATCATAAGCCAGGATACCATAGGGGATGCGGTGATAAGGCGGGTTATGATGGGGATACGGCTCACCCTCCTCCGCATCGCGCAGAAAAATTCAAACCTTTCAATCATCCCACAACCCCTAACACCCAATAAAGCAATGCAGTCAAGCATTTTCTCCAAATCAACATTTATGATTGACATTTTCGTAACCTTACTCTATGATTGAAAATCATGCCGAGGGGGCAACTATGAAAATCAGTCACATTATAAGACATATGACTTGTGACAACTCCGTCCGCTAAAGCAGACGGCTTCTCGGGCCAGCTATGCGGCAATCCGCTGGCTTGGCGCCCGACAGCCGTGTCCCGGCTGGAAATCTGCTCGCTGCATGCCAAGTATTATACACCTGCCGCACACCTATTGCAACAGTTCCCGTTCGCCATCTCGTGCGACGGCTTTCCCCCGCCGCCTGAAGGCGGCGGTCCCCAGCCGGAGGCCCAAATGGATTAGTAAGGAGAAAATCTGGGTTCCCTTCAACCAATTTTGATATGACGCTTTTATATATTATGCTGTTATACATTTTAATTGGAATTACAGGAATTTTAGTAATGGACATAGTATATTTGTGCTCCTGGATATCAAGTCTCATAAAATAAGAACAGATATGACACTCAATGATCTTGGAATTATGCATGGCACTGACAAATCATCGTCTGGTCACGGCTATATGGAATTATATGAAACCCCTTTTGAGCCCATGCGACACACGGCCTGCAATATTTTAGAGATTGGTGTTCACACTGGAGCTTCTTTGCGAGTGTGGAGAGACTATTTTCCACTAGCCACCATCATAGGAGTTGACATAAACTCGTCAGCCTTAGCGTGCAATGGCGACCGCATAAATATTCCTATAGCCGACCAATCCAACAGACAGCAAATGGAATCCATTGGAAACAATTACAAGGAATTTGATATTATCATTGATGACGGCTCTCATTTCTGGGATCACCAGATAATTTCTCTCCAAACAATGCTAAAATTTGTTAGGCCAGGAGGGTTCTACATAATTGAGGACATTGATACTAGCTACGGCGATTATGTAAAAACATACTCTCATAATCAAGAAATTAGCTGCGCTGATTACCTAAAATTAATGTTAGATCGTGTCATTGAAAACAATCCCCATGACTCTGATTCTCAGGAAGATTTTATTGCAAACACCTACAAAGAGATAAAATATATGTTGTTTTCAAAACACGTGGTTATAATCAAAACTAATGAGAAAATCTGAAATAACAAGAGTCACACTGCATTTTTTTTAACTATTACCAATAAATTTTTATTATAATTAACGATATACAAGCGCACAGGTCTTAATCGCGCCGCAAAATTCAAACCAAATTCAGTCTATTACATATGCCGCATCACTAAACTCTACCGCACTTCTCCCCACAATTACGCCAACTATCAATCCGAAGCCGGCATAAGGAAAAGAACCAACTTGAAATCCTATTACATTGAAAAAAATACAAAACCACAAGCAAGAATTAATAATACACTAATAAACAACAACACATAACTCATTATTATGCATTGCAATCGTTTATGAGGGCGCATCATCCTTACCTCCAGCGAGATTCCTGGGTAACTCATGCTTAAGCAAGTCGTTATTTGTTTTGCGCGAACATCTTCCAATAGCAGGAGAGAGGTCAACGTTTTCTTCGATGCGCAACATTCTAATATTGCGCACGCTTGGCTCAAACCATTCAAATTTCTTAGCGAGTTCTTGCACAACCACAACACAGGTAACGGCGTTTACTTCATCTCCGCCGAAGTAAACGCCGCCCTGTTTCCATTCAAGCCCATTTTCAATCATTACTTTTCGGATATCGTCATAGGCATTGACGTGAAAATTATTATAATATTTTCTACGCAACATTTCAGTATCTAAGTCAAAAATTATCGCATACATGTTTTTTCGGTTGTTCCTCAATTTAGCCTCCACTGAGCTTTCCGGCAACTAGACCATGGGCCTCTACGCCCACAATTCCTTACTTCCCCTTCAGTCAACTGCAAGAAATATCTATAGGCTAGTAACATTACAGAATTATACAAAATATTATGCTCCCTGTCAAGAAAAATCAAACTGATACACTCCCGAGTCTATTCATGTCCCTCATCAAGAAACGACAACGCAGCCCATCCCACCATTATTCCCAATCCCAATCCGACACCTGCATAAGATAAATGCCCAGTGTTAAACCCAATTATACTAGCTGAAAATACAAACCCACTAGCAAGAATCAATAATATACTAATAACTAACAACACAAAACTTATTATTTTGCAATATACTGATTTATTCATTTGTTTATCTCCTAAACAGTTAGCGGAATAAAAAAAATTAGTGGCCCACAATTAAGTTTATGGGCCACCATCCGATTTACTTACCAGCAGTCTTCAAAACATGGGAACTTTTGTTTTCAAGATGCAAAACAATAACTCCCAAGTCATATTCGACAGAGACTGGTATATCTCTTGCATTAAAGTATGTTTCGTAGTCTCCGCCACCGAATTTGGAATGGACCTTACCCTTAACCTTCACATAATTGCCTTCACATGACACTTCAATACTGCCAGGATCAAGCCCCGCATAAAAGATCAGAACTCTGTCCTTTTCCCGAACAATGCTAGGGTCATCTACGACGTTCCAAACAAACTTCGGGGTTGCAAAAGCGCTGTGGAACACACCGTTATCCATATTTTCACCTCCTTTTGTAAGGTAGTGTATCAGTTTAATCACAACTGACATTTCCGGCAACTTGCCCAGGGACCACTACGCCCCTGGCCCCTGACGTTACTCTTAGTCGGCGATAAGCAATATCTGCAAGTCAGGAACATGAATGAATTCTACCAAATTTAGCGTTCCTTGTCAAGTAAAAAAATCCTAACCATCGACTAATCTCAAAAACTTCAGTCTATCAATAAGACTACCAATACTCATATCCAGGCAGGCCGCAATCAGAGCCAAAAACAAGTCAATTTCATACTTGACATGCTCTTGCCACCTAAAGACACTCAAACAAGTAATTGCGCCCCTATCATCCCTAACCCAAATATCATCATTATTGGAATATTTATGTAGCTTTCCCTTTATTTCTGAATCTGAGAAAGCCCACAGAACATCCAAATCCTTATCATAGCTAAAATAATAACTTTTAGTCATCAAGCCAAAAACTTAACAGCATCATCCATAAAAATCTTACAAAGAGCATCATTGTAATAATCAAAAGCACCGCCGTCCACAAAATTTCCATTCTCCAAAAACATCCACGTAATCAGATCGTCATCGTCCTCAGAGATATGAACGGACCTATCCTTTTTCATTAACTTAACATCATCCATCGCAAATCCCCCGCCCTCCTCAACCTTAACCCCAGCAATCTTATTCATTAACCCAGAACTGATAACATTGATTTTGCTCATGCCTTAGCCTCCTCCACTGTAAAGCCAGTTAAGTCACGAGTGTAGTCCAATATCCTCTTTTTGTCAACCGCATTTACATTCCGAATCTCAACCACCATCTTCCTGCTCCTATTGGAAAAATCCTTAATATCAAGCTCTGGATAATGGGGAAGCCCAACCATCTTAGCTAGGCCAACCCTAATCTCGTCAAAGTCTCTCGCCGTTCCCCTAACTTCATAATAGGGCAAATTCTCATCCATGTAAATCGACATCATTTTCATATCCTTAACAACCCTCTCACTCAAATACTGCTGCAAAAAACTATCATCTCTAAAATTCTTCCAGGCAAACTTCAGCCCATCCCAACCGCTCTGGGATTTAATGTCTTGGCAAACATTAAATCCCAGAGCGTAGGGGTTCAGATTGGCCCTAACATAACGCGGCGGATTGGCAATTACAGAAGAGTGATGCTCAATAAACTCTAACATACCCCCTTCATCTATATATCCACGATCATACATCATATTCATAAACTCATAGTGAACTGTGGTCGCGCACCCCTCATTCATAATCTTGGTTTGGACTTGAGGATAAAAATACTGCTCAATTACTCCCAATATCCTCATAATCTCCTTCTGCCAATCCTCCAAAACAACTGAATTCTTCCTAATGAAATAAAATAAGTTCTCCTCCTCTTTCCATGCTTCATGACTGCGATCAATCTTTTCATAGCCACGCTCCGGTAGAAAGAGTGGATAATATGGCATTATTGGCTTCTCAGTTTTTCCCCTCTCTACTCTAGGGTATTTATCAACGGCAAAGGGCTTAAGGACATGCAAGATATCCAAGAAATCTTCTACCTTGCCCCCATACCTATCCTCACATTTCTTAATGTAATTTCTAGCAAAGTGCATATACTCCAATATGTAGTCAGCCTTAGTCCATTCTAAAAAAGAAGCATTATTCTTAAAAAAGAAATTGTGTCCCACGCAGGCATGGGCGATAACCATAGTCTGCATAATCGCAGAATTGTTTTCCATAAGGTAGGAAATGCACGGATTAGAGTTAATCACTAGCTCATAGGCCAAAGCCCCTGTAGCCTTATATCTCTTGTATTCCTGCTCAAATCTTTTCCCGAATGACCAATGATTATAGATGATCGGAAGGCCGATTGAGCAGTAAGAATCCAGCATCTGTTCGGCGGTCACAACCTCAAGAACATTAGGGTAAATATCAAGACCTATCTCTGCCGCGATATCCTCTACTATCTTGAGAACATCCCGGAGTAGATCGAAATTCCAGTCCTGGTTGCCGCCAATCTTCTTCATGATCCACCAAAGAAATGCGTTATTGCATCCAGCACATTCCCCATTTCCGGCTCAATCTCGTATGCCGAAAAATTTTCTGTCTCATAGCTTCTAAGAAAATCATACATAGTATCGCCGGCCCCAACAGAACTAAAACTAAAACTATTAACCTGAAGATAGGCAAAAAATCTAGTAAATGTCAAAATCTCTGACAAATACTTCAAATACAAATCATTATCTGCCCCGTAATTCTCGCCATCACTGGTCTCTGCTATATAAATATTAGAGCCAGAATAATCTCCACTCTTATATACCCTTAGAACTTCGGCTAGAGCCGAGGATGCTGCCGTTCCACCATTCTTATGCTCTCCAAAGAACTGCTCCTGTGTTACGACCTCAGCCCTATCCGTGTGCCGAATAAACACCAGAGAAACCTTATTGTATTTCTGCTTCAGCATATACCAAAGAATCCAGAAGAAATATTTCGATGTCGAAACTTTGGCTTCATCCATAGATCCTGAAACATCCATAAGGCAAAACATAACCGCACTATAGGACGGCTCGAAATACTTAATCCGGCTTCTAAATCGCAAATCAATATCATCTAGGAAGGGGATTGCCTTCCTTTTTCTTTCATTCTCCTCCGTCTCTGGCTCATCTATCATTGGCCTGCCAAGGGCCAGTCTCCTTCCAAGACTTGCCTGCATAGTCCTAATAAGATGCAGCCTAGACATAGGACCGCTAGTAGTGATGCCGCCATTCCTATATCGTGTCTTGCTCTCAGGGCCTCCATTCGGCTCAATTCTAGGAAGCCTAAAATTATCAAGAACGATATTCAGATATTCCTGAGTAGAAAGCAGGATATCCCCCTCACCGAGAGAGGGACCCCCAGCTTCTCCAGAAGGCCCCTCTGGCAGAGGGATCCGATCACCATTCTCAAATCTGTCATTATTAATATGGATACTATCTAAGGACTTGTAATCAGCATAAATGGGGTTCTCCTCCAAAGAATCCGTGGAGACATTCTTATCTATTCCTTCTCCTATCTCCTTTTTCTTGAATTTCCCCTTGATTTTCTCAGAGAGCTTCCTAAGCAGCCTCTGCCTATTCCCCAGGTTCTTATCACGCCCATTCAATCTCTTGTCGATAATAAGCGACATACTAGGCCGCGAATGTCACCCGGCTATACCAATCAATAAGCCTTCTCACTTGATTTTCCGTATAGCCCCGCGCAACCATTCTCTTGACAAACTCCACATGCTTGCTCTCAGTCTGGGAATCCTTCTTAGTGCCGAAGCTAATAACCGGCAGCAAGTCCTGAATGCTAGAGAACATCCTTTTCTCAATAACATCAGCCATCTTCTTATAGGAATCCCAGCTTGGGTTTTTCCCATCATTTGCCGACCGATATCTCAGAACAAACTTGACTACCTCATTCCTAAAGTCCTTGGGGTTAACAATCTCAGCAATCTTCTCGATCTTGCTTAGCTCTGCATCAAGGGCCGCCCTGTTGACAAGCTGACCTGTATCAGGGTCTTTATAGTCCTGGTCCTCAATCCAAGCGTCCGCATAGTCCACATACTTATCAAAAATGTTCTGCCCATAATCCTTATAAGATTCCAGATATGCTCTCTGAATCTCGTGACCAATAAACTCTGCATACTTATGAGCAAGCTGATCCTTAAGAAGGACTGTAAGCTCTTTCCGCCTAGACTCCGGCAAATCACTTCTTTCAATGTGGTTTTCCACCACAGTCATCAGGTGAACAGGGTCTGCCGCAATCTCCTTTGGATCAAAATTGAAAGTATCAGAAAGAATCTTAAAGGCAAACCGAGTTGATACCCCATCCATACCCTCGTCTTGAGGAGCACTTTCCTTATACTCCAAAATTGACTTAGCCTTCAAATCAATATCTTTAATAGATTTCCCGTCATAAACCTCCATCTTGGAATAAACTGAGGATTGACCATCCGGAGGGGCGAGGCGGCTTAAAACCGCAAACTCAGCAAGCATCCTTAACGTCTTGGGCGCGCAAGTAGCATTCCTAAGATCACTATTCTTAATCAGCTTTTCATAAATCTTTTCTTCCTCTGTGGCACGCAGGCAATACGGAACCTTAATCACGCACATGCGATCAAGAAATGCCTCATTATTCTTGTTATTTCTAAAAAGTGAGAACTCGGCAATGTTTGAATGACTAAGAATAAGCCCCTGGAACGGAATAGCCCCGATATTCTCCGTGCCTACATAATTACCCTCTTGTGTAGCAGTAAGCAGAGGATGCAGCATCTTAATCGGAGCCTTAAACATCTCCACAAATTCCATGACCCCTTGAGTGGTCCGATTTAGTGCCCCAGAGAACCCATAGGCATCCACATCATGCTGGGGGAATCGCTCAAGCTTTCTGACATCAATCTTTCCTACTAGAGAAGAAATATCTTGGTTGTTCTCGTCCCCGGGCTCGGTCTTTGCCACGCAAATCTGGGCCAACCGAGATGGATATAGCTTAACTACCTTAAACTTGTGGATATCACCACCAAACTCATGAAGTCTTTTTGCGGCCCACGGCGAACAAAAAGATGGCACTTTCCGGGATGGGATTGGCAATCTCTCCCGATACTCTGGAGAATAGAAGAGGCCGAGGGGGGATTCAAAGATAGGCGAGATTTCTTTATCAGTCGCTAAAACATAGATAGGCTCTTTCTCAGCCAGAATCTTAACATATTCTGCAAGAGAGGATTTGCCGCCGCCGACCGGCCCCAAAAGATAGAGAATTTGCTTTCTCTCTTCAAGGCCCTGACTGGCATATGTCAGGAAGTTAACGATCCGTTCAATAACATCTTCAATGCCATAGAAATCCTTAAATGAATCATAGACCTTGATTGTCTTATTAAGGAAGATTCGCCCCATCCTCTCATCCTTAGACGTATCAAAGATACGAGGCTCACCAATGGCCTTCAAAAGCCTCTCTGCAATGGTTGCATGAAACTCAGGTGTAGATTCTAGACCATCCACATATTCCTGTAAAGACAAAGTATCCTGCCTTGTATTGGCAAAACTAGCCTTCAGTTCATCTAGAATAGACTTCACATTGCCCTCCGTTGAAAATCTCTTACCATTCTCACCCCAACATACTATCAATAACTGCCTAGTATGTCAAGGATATACTCTCTATGGACTCCATAATTTGACAGTTCTGATATTTTTTGCATAATTGATTGACGTATGATTGGCAAGCTATTTATTTCCAGTATATCGAAAAACGGACTAAAACAAATTCCCTTGTATCTGCCTCTATGGCTATCAAGCTTATCAAAAACTGTATTGAAATAATTCATAGCTCCCTCACATCGAGTGACATTCATAATAAACCTTTCATTGACAAATAGTTCTTTAGCATAACGGTTTTCCAAGCGACCTAGCAAATATATAGAACAAACAGTAAATTTGGGAATATAATAACATTCTACCCCCGACAAAGAATAATAACTATAATGCATCCTATCCTTGTCTAAAAAAGAAAATTCCGAATTTTCCGCCATATACGACCATAGACCTTCTCTGTGTTGATCTATGTAATCAATCAACACATACTTATCTTCATCCTCAAAGCAAAAGTCTATAAACTTAAATTTATCTTCTTCCTTAAACACTTTCCAATATGGGTAAAGAGAATCGTCTTTCTCCACATAAGAGACAAATCTCAGGAATGATTCAGTAAATGTAATTGGCTTTCCTAATACATGCCGCGTTTTAGCGTTTTCTAACATTTTTTGAAAATTCATACTATTCACCTAACTCTATAAGTTTATCAATTCTCTATATTATGGCTTCCCGATAACCAGTAAATCAATCTTACCTTAACCTGACAGTTCAGATATTCTTTGCATAATTGTTTTCCGTAAACATGATAAAATATCAATATTAATCTCTCCGACAGACATTTCAAAACAAATCGCACTGCTTTTATTAAGATGACCCTCAAAATGATCAAAAACAAGATTGAAGTAATTCTTGGAATTATCGCATCTAACAATACTTCGGATAAAACTTTCCTTATCTCCCTCATCATCAGAAAAACGTAATTTTAGACCCCCAAGAAATGCTATTGAACAAACTGTAAATTTGGGAATATAATAAGATCTAAAATTTTCTAATGTATAGTAAGTATTAAACCCACCCTTTCTTCCTGGGAGGGAGAACTCCGAATTTTCCGACATATACGCCCAAAAACATTCTTTGTGGCGGGCTATATAATCGCAAAACACATAATCATTTCCATGAGTAAAGCAAAAATCGATAAAGGTAAATTTGTCTTCTTCGTTAAACATGCGCCAATAGGGATAAAGCGAATCATCTTGTTCCGCATAAGATGCGAAACTTAAAAAAGATTCCGAAAATGTGACTGGACTTCCCAATTTATGCACAGCCTTGGCATACCCAAATATTGATTCTAAATCCATCCTATTAACCCCTTCCTATGAGTTTATCAATCTTATCTATTATGGCTGCCTGGATAACCGGCAAATCTCTTTCTTTAACTTCAGCATAAAACAACGGGAAATTCATACTCCCGCATCCACGAGTGAGTATAATGAGTTTATGCAAAAGATAATTAAAATAAATCTTAGCCTCTTCGCACTTGGAAAGCGTAAGGACGAATTCACTAGCTGAATAATCTCTTGGGATTATATTTCTATTGGACAGTAACAACATAGAATAAATGCTAAATGATGACATATAGTAGTGAATATTTGAAGAGAAATTCAGACATGAAAATTCTGTATTATTATTCAAATAAATCCAAAATTCTTTTTTATGATCTAAAATATACTCTCTCTCCTCGGAATATATTTCATTGCTAAAACACTCATCAATAAAAAAGAATTTTTCTAACTCATTTAAAACTCTCCAATAAGGACAAATGGACTGATCGCCTTCAGCATAAGACGCAAAATTTAAGAACGATTCATTGAAGGATGCAGATTTGCCCTCCAAATGACAACGCTCTGCCTCTGCAAAAATTCGCTTGAAATCCATAAGTTATTTACTAATAATCAGCTTATCAACAGCTTTGAATATAGATTTTTTAATTATAGGCAAATTAGTTTTAGTTATTTCCTTATCAATGTATTTGACAAAAATCCCTTCCCATTTTGGAAACAAACTATCCAGTTTGTCACAAAAAATGGTGAAATAATCCTTGACGGTCTCACACGACGAAACATCAAAAACAAATTTCTCATAGCCCCATGGAAATTTATCATTCATGAGTTTTAATTTCACCAACACGCCAAAACAACAGGCAGAAAACCCTGGTATATAATAATTTTCGTCTCTATCCAAATAATCCTTTCTGGAAAATTCAGTATTATCGATTAAATAAGACCAAAACTCCTTTTTGTGATCAATTATGTAATTTCTTTCTTTAACTTTCCCAGCATTCATAAGACAATCATCTATAAAAGTAAATTTATCCCTCTCACTAAATTTTTTCCAATAAGGGAAAATTGAATCATTATTTTCTGCGTATGATGCAAAACGCAAAAACGACTCAGAAAAAGTGACCGGGCGGTTCAAATGCGCGCGTTTCTCGCACATTGAGAAAATCGATTTGAAGTTTATCGCCATTTTGCTAGTCCATTTTATTTGCTATCGGCCTTACCTTCTCCCAAATCAAGTTTTCTAAAGAAGGTTCCTTGCCTTTTCTAATCAAGAAAAGGCCGGACTTGCCAAGGGGGCCAAAGTCATCTTGTGACAAACCAATTTCCTTGTCAGTGTAATTTTTGTATTCTTCGTGCTTTTTATATACTTCTCTCTTTACTGACTCGACTCTGCTAATTAATGTATTGACCATTGTATCGAAATCATCAATAAATTCCTCAGGCAAGTCTTTTCTTACGTTGTTAATGTCTCCGCCACTTTTTAGAACATCCCAAATGGCGAGGGGGGTAAGATTAGAAACTAGGTTGTGAACCCGCTTATATTCTTCGCCCTTTACCTTCAGTCTGAGCCCAGACTGAAACCGAACAACCCATCCCTCCTCGCTGATTGGCAGTTCTTTGGCCCAATCCATAAGGTCGGTAAATGATGATACTGCTACTGTTCTTGCGCACCGGAACCCAAGCTTTTTGTAAAACCAAGACAACTCTAAAAATGGCACCTCCGCGCCACTAGCTTCGTAAGCTCCAAGCAGCACTAAATCTTCAAAATCATAATTTACTACAATCCTATTCTCCTTGTAAATAGCCTCAAACAGATAGGTGATGCCGGGCACAAGGTATTGCCCTAAATCTTTAAGCTTTGCCTTGGCCCATTTTGCCTGATCGGAATTGAATGAGGCTTTGGTAGCTGTTTTCCACTCACCATCATGCCAAAAGGCAATTATCAAAGATCCGTCAAGCTTTTCATAAACCTTGAATGGCTCATCAGGCCATCTCTGGCCCATTTCACCAAAATTGAAAAATTTAGGGAATGGAGTCGCCACAATTTCGCCATGTGAATCTAAAATAATTCCTCTAGCAGAAATTGTTACATCATTCCAGCTTCGATCAAAGACGCACTGCTTGCTATAGCAATAAAGACTTAAATCGCCATTTTGTAACCTTATAACATTGCCTTTTTCTAATTCTTCATCTAGTCTTTGTTTTAGATCTGGGACTGATCTTGAAATATGGAGGGTCATTATAGATCTCCAAACGCATAAACTTTGATATAACCCAAAGAATCTCCAGAAAGTATATTCTTCAAATTGCTCTTAAAGGTCTGCTCATGTTTGGCGATTATATCAAACCCCAAATCATTGCGCCAACCACCATCTCTGTATTTCTCTTCCATTGGCCTGTTGATTACGTGATATTCGACTTGTGTGGTATGGGGCGCACAATTGACAACAGCAAGCCGATCTTTATTTCTGATATTGGTCGCGTCAAATACCACATTAACCCCACTCTCCAAGTAAAGCCTAATTAATTTATGGGCAAGCTTAAAAACTTCATCGTTCTTGGTTTGATCTAAAGCACTCCCACAAATCTTTGTCCTTAGATCGTCAGAAGAAATCGCTGCAAAATTATCAAATTTGGGATTATTTTTTACATATGTTGATTTTCCTGCACAAGTTGGGCCAACCATAATTGCAAGAGTAGTCATATTATCAGGAACAATTACTTCTCCATGCCATTCATTCTGGAGACAAGTCAACCCGTTTTCTCTCCACATTTTCACTACTGATGGACGATCATCAAAAACGGCTAATATATTGTAACCTTCCTTCAAAATATGATCTAAAATTTCCTTTTTGACAATGTGATCGGCCCTAAAATCTCCAGCCTGTCTAAAAAATGTTCTGTTGTATAAAACTCCGTTACTGTTTAACCATTTAATTGTTTCGTACATATAATTAGATGGCCTGCCAGATACGATCAGGATATCTGTCTCTGGAGATCCGAGAGCATGTGTAAGATCAATTGTGGCTTTTATGGGGGCGTCCTTGGACATGTCAGCATAGAAGCTGTCGTAGTCCCTCTTTTTGCCCTGAACATGGTGGAGGCGGTGGGTGCAATCCGCAAGAGTCCCATCTATATCAAAGATATAGCAGTTTTTGGCGCTACTCATGTAATCCGTCTCCTGTGTGTTTTAGCCAATACATTATACCCTTGTGGTAACTGCTGGGTCAAGGTATTTGTTGATGATTGTAGAAATTTCTATGTGACGGTCATTTTCAATGACACGGAAAAACAGTCTCTCGTTATGAGTGTTAAGGAACAAATGGTGCTTTTCTGGATTTATAAATTCTTTGTATTTTTTAGACAATAGATTCATAAAATATTTTGCATTATTGCAGTTTAAGAGTTTGACTTTGTTCTGATTATCCTCTGCAGCATGGAGCAAAACCGATAGAAAATTTCCTAAATCTTGGAAATGGTATTTAAAGAGATTGTCTATAGTATCTTCTCTAATGAATTCATTCCATATTTTTTCTGATAAAAACTCCATATTTTTTACTAGATTGTAAAATTCGCTTTTGTTTTCTTTGTAATAAAAATTCATAAAAATCCAAAAATCATAAAAGCAATCAGAGTAATCTTGAGGATCCAGCCAATATGGATACATGTCTGGTTTTTGCTGCGCGACGGAAAATAGAGCAACTACCGTGTCAGGTAGAGATAAAACATGACTGCTTAGAAATTTATAATAGCTTTCTAAAACCTCTCTTGTAAAAACCATTTTAATTTGTCCTGCGGATTCCTGATGGCGTGCTATGCTCTATGTATCTATGTATTTATTAATTATTTCAGAAATTTCAAGGTGGCCGACTCTCTTTGCCCAAGATGGGAATAATATATTATAGTAACTATCCAGAATAAGATATGACTTTTCTAATTCGATGTATTTTTTATATCTGCAAAATAACAAATTCATAAAATATCTTGAACTATTGCAATAAAAGAATTTATTTTTTTCCTCTTTATCCAGATAAACCGACAACAAAACTGCCAAAAATGTCCCCAAATTTCTATGATTAGATTTAAAAAGGTTATCCATAATTTCATCGCGAATAAATTCATTCCATATTTCTTCTGATAAAAATTCCATATCCTTTACTAATTTATAAAAGTTGTTTTTGTCTTTTTTGTGATAAAGGTCCATAAAAAACCAAAAATCATAAAAGCAATCCAGATATTTCTCAGGATCAAGCCAATATGGATACATGTCTGGTTTTTGTTGAGCAATAGAAAATAGCGCAACAACAGTATCTGGCATGGATAAAGGCTTCCTAAAAGATTTATAGTAGCCTTCCAAAACCTCTCTTGTAAAAACCATTTTAATTTGTCCTGCGGATTCCTGATGGAGTGCCATGTTCTATGTATCTATGTATTTATTAATTATTTCAGAAATTTCAAGACATAGGCCACGTCGAAGATAAAGGTAGTATCTAAGTTTGGTAGTGTATCGGTTTGGAACCAAATCGACATTTCCGGCAACTAGCCCAGGGACCACTACGCCCCGGTCCCTGACCGTTACTCTTAGTCGGAGATAACTGATATCTGCCAGTCAGGAACATGGCGGAATTCTACCAAATTCAGTGTCCCTTGTCAAGAAAAATCAAACTGAGACACTACCCTAAGTTTGATTTTCTTGACAAATCCACCCAAAACCTATATATTCAAGCCGTGTTCCTAACCCACAAATATGTTTTGTTGCCAACCAAAAGGCAGCATCAGGAACTGGATGCTATCTGCGAAGAGCAGAGGCAGCTATATAACGGCGCTCTTTGGGCAAGAAATTGGGCGTATGAGAAAACTAAAAAAGTATTAACTCTCTATGACCAATATAAGGAACTAACAGAATGGCGGCAGAAAGATCAGGATGCCAGTAAATTGCCATCTAATCTACAGAGATGGACTCTCCGAAGGCTAGATAATGCCTTTAAGGCATTCCTTGGGCACGCTAAGGACAAATCAGATAGATGGGGCAAGCCTAGGTACAGGAGTTCCGAAAGATGGCATTCTTTTAGGTTTGCTGCGTTTGCCGGCATAGCCTTAAACAAGAATAGAATAAAATTCAAAGGTTTGTCATCATCTGTCAAGATTCACTTTCATAGACCACTCCCCAAGGATTCAGAAATCAAGTCTTGTGTATTTACTAAAATAGCCGATCATTGGTATGTATCTTTCCAATTTAAGGTAGATACTCCAGAAAAGTTAAGTAGAATTGATAAAGCTATAGGCATTGATGTGGGTCTAAATAACTTCATATTCGGATCAGATGGAAGCTGTGTGCCCAATCCACGGTTTGCCAGGAAAGCCGAGAAAAAGGTGGCCGAGTGTAATAGGAGATTGGCTAGATGTAAAAGAGGATCCAAGAGGCGCAAGAAGGTTAAATTGCAGCTAACCAAAGCACACCTGGCGGTAAAGAACGCTCGGAAAACATTTCTTCACCAATGGTCCAGAGCTTTGGTAGATAAGTATGATCTAATTTGCCACGAGGATTTGAAGATAGCTAATATGGCTAAGTCAAACATGGCAAAGTCTATCTACGACGCAGGATGGGCAACATTCTTTAGATATATTGCTTACAAGGCGGAAGGTGCCGGTAAGTATGTAAGGGTTGTTGATTCAAGGTTTACGTCTCAGGAGTGCCCTGGATGTGGGATGATTAGAAGGAAGTCTCTTGCAGATAGGATTCATAACTGTGAATCCTGTGGGTTAGAGATGGACAGAGATCATGCCGCAGCTAAGGTAATCTTGAGCAGGGGCGTAGTGGTCCCTGGGCTAGTTGCCGAAAACATCGGTTTGGGGTCAAACTGATACACTACCTTAGTCTCCTGTTCTGCGGATTTCGGGGGGGGCACCATGCTCTATTGCTTCTGCCGGATCACGAGGGGAATGGAATGTGGCATTTTCTTTCTTTGCATTTAGTTTACCTCCTAAATAAATGGAAGCTAGGGATTGGAAGGCCCCGGTTAGTCCTGGATCAACAGGCATAAGGTCTAGGATCTCAGCGAGAGGCTTTAGTTCCTCTGATATTTCTAGGCTGGCAAGGGGCGGCATGTCAACAGATTTCCGACGCTCGCCCCATGTTTTAGCATTCTCACGGGTCTGGAACTCGCGAGCATCCTCCTTAGGCGAGATTCCGCAGAATTGGAATTTAAGGTTAGGCCAGTTCGCTTTAATAATGTATTTGTCTATTAAGGTTTGGAGATGGCCTAGTAGAACAATGCGGCCAGTATCCTCGGTGTCTAGGGAGTCTTCTTTGGGGTCTAGGGATTTTGGGACAGGACCATTACCGCTGGCTCTAAATCCGAATCTGGAGGCTGGCATCCGGTAGAGCGCGCAGAACAGGGAAAAAGACATATTCATGTGATCTTGATATCTGGCTTCTGATCCCTTGATACCACTCATGTCTAGCACTTCGATTTCAGCTTCCTTGGGAAGACTTACTAGAGGGAGCGCCCAACCCTTGCTTAGGCCACGCTTGGCATTCATCCATTCGCGAGCCAAGATATCTGTTAGGTTTCTGTTCGCGCCAACCAGACCTTTTAGAACTAGCATCCCATATGGTGTGGCATTCGCGGTAAAAGTAGAGGCATTTAATTGGAAGGCTTGCTGGAATGAGTCAATTAGCCGTGATCCATACTCGATTTCGGACATGCCATAGTTGAAGGCATTGGGCGAGTTTTGCGGGTTCCTAACATACCAGATAAATTGGTTACGCTTAAATGTATTGACCACTTCTCCTGTTGGATTACAAGCAACTGCTACAACATCCTCTTCCCCCTCAAATACTCCATCTCGCACAAGCCTAATCATGCTAGTGGGAAACGGAGCATAAGCCTCAATCATGTTGTTCTCGTTTCTCTGAGTCCAAATGGATATGCCGTCATAGGTCAGGCTATCTCGGGTAATTCTGGCAAGAAATTCAGGAAAATATAGAAGGTTCTTTTCATACATGGTGATGGAATCGCCATTGGTGGTGTAGATATTTGAGTGGTGAATGAACCTCTTGGCAAGCTCAATCTCCTCTTTTTCCTGATCGCTAGGGGCCAAGGCTTCGTTTTCTAGGACTATACGCCACCCTGGCTTCCATGACTGATCGCTATATTGAGAGTATCTTAGGATATCATCTACGCGGGTGTTAATGAGAATAATGGGGGCTAGATTGACTTGAGCCCAGCGCTCAATGGTCTCAAAGGGAAGGCCGGGCTTCGGCATAATCTCGGAGAGCGATTTCTCAGGGACTACAGAGATATTTGCATAATTGAAGATATTGGGCGGGTGGTCAAGAAAGCTCTGAGAGAGATTCATCGGCCCCATTTTGTTCTTCTTGATTAAACTGATACGGGACTTTATAATCTCCTCATCTGACAGAAGTTGATCTAGTGATGCGACATAACTATCTAGGGTTATAGCACGCTCCGGGTGAAGCATGCCAAAGGCTTCAAGAGAGGGCAGTCCAGAGTTCTCGGGGTCAATATAGTTAATTGCCATTTAACAAGAATTTATCACCTTTCCCAAGCAAAAGCAAGTTAGTTAGTTTTTTTAGCAGTGTCCAATTTTTATTTTTGTTGACAAATATCCAGAGGTTTGTATAATTCCAGCATGTCTGTAATTTTGGATAACGGAGAAGTTCTCCCCAAGCTTCCGCGTGACTCTGAAACAGCGGAGCGCGTAATCCGCATAGACAGCGTCGCCAATTTAAGTGGCTACGAACATCCACTGCCATCACTTAAATATATTAGCTACGACGCTTATCTGCGAGATTATGAACATTCGTTAACATCATTAGTTGAAATCGGTGGCATGGCTATTCTGAGCGGGTATGCGCACCATATGCCTTCTCTTAAGAAAGTCAGAGGCAGTATCTATCTAATAGGATACAAAAATCCGTTACCCTCCCTAGAATATATCGGAAGAGCCCCTGATCTCGGGCGTTATTGCTGCCCACTTCCATCCCTTAAAAGGATCAGAGGTGACGCCAGCCTTCATGGTTATGCCCACATACCAGATTGGATAGGCTACGTTGGGAACGATTCCCGAGGCAAGTCTTTCTGGGCAGACTTGTTACGCAATAGCGTAAGAGGAGGATGGCACAATTTCACTCCAGAAGAAGCTTTGGATTACTGGTGGCCTGACAGTCCAGGAGATTACACGGACAGCTTCGAGTTAGTTAAAAAAGCTATTGCGCTGATTCCAGGAACAGAGATTCTTCTACATAGTCTCCCTTCACCACCCAAGCCTTTATTCCGTTCCTTAATTTCAAAAATTATAGCCCACTGTAAGTAATGCTACAATCCCTGACACCCTATCAGTATATCTCCACACCAGAATAATCTGGGCATGAATAGAACATATGACAGGCAATTTTTCTGAGAGAGCAGTGGTTTTCAGAGAAATGAGAGCATGTTCCGCAAACTCTGGCGCTTCCGAAGGTATTACGGATATATTCGGCTTTACTTATATTGTCGGTGGCAGGTAGAAAGTTTGTTACTGGTGAAAGTGGCTCGACCTTTGTCTCTGGCTCTTTGACTAAGGGCACTTCACCACGGTTCGTTATACTGATGGCATAATTCACTAGATGGACTAGAGCATCCACTTGGTCTGAAACGCCGGTTCCATCAAATGATAGCAGTTCTTCTACTAGAGAATTTGTCCATGGTTGGTTGGCTAGGATGTTAACCCGGCCCATCTGAAACCAGCCTTGGGTAGAAGCAACATTGCCGCCGATGGCTTGCACGGCTCTCGCTCTCTTGGAAACAGTGGCCTTTACACGCTCAATGGGCACCCCTACGTTAGGGAGAACATTGGCTAGGTTTGAGCCAGAGCTTCTGTCCTCAATGATTACCTTATCTGTTTTCCATTTGGTGTGGGATTCGCGGATAGCATCATAGAGCTTGTCAAACTCAAATTTCTCACGGAAAACATCTACTATTGTTACATCCATGTGAAGATCACATTCTCCATAGAGGCTTTCATTCGATCTATGCCATTTCTGGCATGGCTTGAGAATGGCTACAATGCCGGCACTAAATGACGAGTCTGTGTTTCTTGAGTTCGCGGTGTCCCAGGCTGATACTATGGTGGTGTTCTCATCGATAGTGGGTGGAATGTGGGTTAGGCTTATGTCTTCAGGCTTAAAAACCATCTGCTCGCTTGAGGCGGGAGAGCATTGATAAACTGTTTTGGCAATATAAGGGTTTGAGCGCTTATTTGAGTAGTATTCTGTTTTCTTTTGGATGTTGTTGGGCCAAAAGAAGCCATCTTCTTCCTTACCATAGAATATTTTGAATTTTCTGTGGCCGGGGATGTCTGACACGACTTCTTGGCCCATGCCCTCTGTGAAGATGTTTACCTTGTTTTCAGGAACAGAAACATCCCACCATAGGTCTTTGCTTCTAGGGCGCTCTGCAGGAAGGGTTAAAGTGGTCCACTCTCCATCACGTTCTAGGTAGCCATACAAGTCATCTACTAGCCAGCGCCGGCCTACCACTATGTAGCGGCAACCTCCAGGGTCTGCGCGGCCCATCAAGGTCATATGGTAGCGATCTATGACTGCTCGGCATGCAGCGGATGTGGAGGCATTTTCTTTTGAGTGCACGTCATCTAAAATCATGACCTTACAGTGTTTGCCCTCAATGGCATTGCTGTTTATGCCAACCCCTAGGTAGGATGCATCTGGAAGCTGAGACGGTTTGCCAGTAACATTAAAGCCTCGCTCTGATGACCAGCCTGCGTTTTTGTCGGGCTGGACGTGCGGAAATAATACTCTGAAGTTATTATCGAATTCTATGATTTTCATAGCAGATCCGACAAATCCTGTCATCAGGTCAGAGGCTGCGCTGATTCCAATAATTGTTTTGGACGGATCGTTCCCGAGAAGCCATGTAGGATAAATGATGCTGATTAATTGTGATTTTCCGGCTCCTGGACTGACAATAACTTGGAGTTTGTCTATCCTGGCGTCTTCTAGGGCTAATGCTACGGGGATAAGATGTGGCGGAAGCTGATAGCCCGCACTCCTGCTTATGATATTATAGTAAGATATTAGATTGGGTGTTTTGCTCATTATTAGTAATATATATTATTGTGGAGAGCATATCAATCAGAATATGGTATGTAGCATAAAGTTTGGTTTATGGCATCAAGAGTAACTTGCGCTCTTTTGGTCGAGCCTCATTTTGATTTTTCTTGACAGATTCAAATATAGCTTGAGGCGAGATATGGATGACTGGAAACGTGGTGGAGTCTTGCTACATAAGACTGCAATTTTCCTAATTTCTTCCACTACAGAAACTCTCCTATTGCCGACAAAATATCACTAACGGAAAGATTGGATAAGCATGATTGGTTGTTTTGGCATTGTAGGTTTCGGCATGGGGAACACGGAACTTTGTGGGATAAGGCTATCAGGTTTTTGGCGCGGGCACAATAGTCTTTTTTGAGAACTAGGCCAGAGAAAATTTGGAGGATAGGCATGTCACCATTGGATTCTAGGGCAACCATGTGTGTGGGGCCAGTGTCATAGCCTATGTAGAGATCAGCTATGGAGATTACTTCTCTGGCATATTGGGTAACCGTGGGGGCTGATATGGTCTCTAGGGTAGGAAATTCTTTGGATAGCTTACCCTCGCCGCCAATCACTATGTTAAAACCGAACTTGAGAAGGCTTGAAACTAGGTCTTGCATCCTAGGATAGGATTTGATTGGGTGGGAACATAAATCTGAAACTACTATAGTTTTTATTTCTTGTGGAAGCCCCCCGCCGGGGTGCGGGGCTTCCACAAGAAATAAAAACATATTGCTATAGGTTGATTCAGATTGCATTCTGTGGAGTGGAAATTCTAGGAAATGGGTGAAATTTAGGTAGTCATTGCGGAAATAGAGAGCAAAATCAAATTTCTGTGAGTTTAAGTTTACTATTTCCATCGGGTTGACTGGTAATGGGGAGGATGCTACTCCTCCATCTGAAAGAATGTTGAGTTTGTGAAGGCGAGAGGGAGGCCAGTAGCTTTCCTGTAGCATTTTGATTCCTGTGTTGTTGGCGGCTATATGGATTTCAGAGTTCGGATATTTTGCGGTGATGTGAGGCAGTAAGCTCATGAACATAGCCATGTCCCCGATATGATCAGGCTTGATAAGGAGGAGTTTGTCTGCCTTAACTGTGGTTGAGCGGTAGATATCAACAGATGATGATATTTTTGAACTTTTTAGGATTTCCCTGGAGTATTTTTTGAAAAATATCTCTGTGTCTTTGGGGTCATCAAGTGGGCCGCGCGAGGTCCGCTCATCATGCACAAATAATACATCAGGTATTACGCGGAGGGGACCAAATTTGCTGGCTTGCAAAGACAGCACGTTTTCCGAGTGGGTTATATGGAAATCTTCATCAAACCCCCCGATCTTATTAAAGATATTTTTCCAAATCATTAGACAGGGGCCACCAAGAAGATCAGGATATTCAGTGTATTGGACGGCCTGGACACCAGAGCCTTCTAGGCGCAGCGAGACGCAGGCGCTATAGCTGGCATATTTACTGTCCCTCCATTGGCAGGAGAGCATGGAAATTTCTGGAGTCATGTTGGACAGGAGTGTTTCAATGGCCCCTTTCTCAAAAACAATGTCATCATTAAGGAATAGTAATATATCTCCGGTTGCGTGTTTTGCCCCTTCATTGCAAACCTTTGAGTAGCTGAATGGAGTTGGGAATGGAATGTGTTTTACGTGGGCGGGAAAGTCTGAGGCTTGGGGGCTGGTTCGGTTATCCACTAGGATAACTTCATGTGGTGGTAGGGAGTTTAAGAGAGTTATGGTTTTTTGCGGGTCTCTTAAAATAGTTGGGATAATGATAGAGAGTTTCATCTTTTGATATTATAATATATATTGCGCTACGTCAAGCTTATGCACTAACATAGCTTGATTTTACCTTCTACCATTATCTAAAATCCGTCAGATATTTGTATCATTTTTCGGACATAAATATATCCTTCATTCAAATGAATACAAGAAAGTAAATAGCACTCAGATATGTTCTATAATTCTAACTACAACTGAGTATTGGCTCTAAGTTCAACAAAGCCTTTTCTATGTGATGTTTTGTAAATTTGTTTTGCTGAGGGAAATTATTGTTGATAAGATATTCTAATTTTTCTATTTCTTTGCTGTTGGATATTGACTTTGAAAAATGCAAAGTTGCAGCCAGAAGTTTTAATCCAAATGGAGAGCAGAAACCTTCAATGATCGTTGATAGGGCGTTAATGTGTTGAGTAATTTTAGGGCGCTTCATTATCTTTCTGAATGATTTGCTAAGAACAAACCAGAATTGGTCGTTCTCGCCTTCAATAGGGTATCTTAGGTCAAAAACAAATTTCTCTCGGTCAAGAAAATTATTTAATTCTTCAGACAAAAATCCATGGCTAGATTGACGGAATGTTAAAGAAAATATGTTGGAAAGCCTATCAGATAAAAAGAACATGTGTGAGAGTTCTTGACGCGATACACTAATTTCTCTTCCGTTAGACAAATAAATATCTGACAGAATATAAATGCAGTTTTCTAGTAACTCCATTTTTTCTTCTTGACTATAGTGATATGTCATGGTAACTTCTCCTTATGTTCATTCCGCACGATGTGACAAACGGCGTAACTTACCATAGACACTATGTGCCTTGCAAGGCACTTGAGGATCATAAGGCTATTAATCTCTATGTATGTGAGGGCACAGAGAGCGATTTCAAGGGTGATTTGGTCCGGCTGAATAGAGATTTCTCGCAGCGGAAACTTGAATGGATTCGGTTTCTGAGGGGGAAGGCCCGGTTTGTCATGGATTTTGATGATCTTATGTTCGATGTGCCGGAAGATAGCCCGCATTTCGATGAGGTTATGCCAAAAGAAATTCAGAATGAGACTATGCGGGCGTTCCTGAATGAGGTTGAGTTTGTGACGGTTTCAAATAAAACTGTTGGGGATTGGGTTCGGAAATATACGGATAAGGATATTAGGATTCTGCCTAACTATCTTCATGGTGAGTTACCAACGCCTTCTGCTCATGAAGAAGGAGTAGTGGGGTGGTATGGGTCACACTCTCATACTACTAATTTGAAGCTGATTTCGAAATGGATTGCGGGGTCTTGTAAAGAGTTTAGGGTTCTTGGCGGCTTGGATCACTTGTTTCAGAGGAAGGCAAATGTTAGGGTTTATCCGTGGGTAAGTCCAGATAAATATCTTCAAGCTATTGCGGATCTGCGAGCGGATGTGATTTTGGCTCCTCTGGAAGATTGTCCTTTTAATAGGGGCAAGTCTAATCTCAGGTTGGTTCAGGCGGGGCTGGCGCGGCAGGGAGTTATTGCCTCTCCGGTAGGGGAGTATTTGGATGTTCCGGTGTTTGCATATGCCAAAACTGAGGATGAGTGGAAGGCGGCCCTAGATCGATGGTTTGTTCTGACAGAGACGGCTAAGAAGAAATATCGGGATCAGCTTTTTGATTGGGCACAAGACTATTTGGTGGATAAGCATATTGATGAGATTGCGGAGGTAATGGGAGTTGGCATGCCGGTTAAGGCTGGCAAAAAGAAGATTTATGTTGGAGGCGCACTAGAGTCGGCCTTTGGGTTTAAGGTTGATAAGGTGTTTAAGGATGTTGGGGAGGCGGTAAGAGAGGCTAGAAAGGATAAGGCTCGGCTTCTTGTGGTTGAGCATGACACGTTTATTGAGAGTGTGCCGGATAATAGGGAGTTTGATGCTATTACATTCCCCTCTAATGATCGGAGGGGGTTCTATGTGGAATGGGATAAGGCGGATGATCCTAAGGGGATCGTTCCTGTGGAGGAGGTTGCTTATCCGGCGGTCCTGTTCAATCTTGTGCCCGAGAAGTTTGAGTGGGAGCGGCGAGGGGAAATTCCTAAGGGATTTAAGATTGGGTTGGCCGGCGGGTATCGGGCGTTCTGTGGGCTTAGGGGTGGTAAGTTTGAGAATGCTCCGAAGGTCGATGCTGAGTGGATTAAGAAGTGTGTGCTTAATTCGTTTAAGCGCCGACCAGTACTTCCTTTCCTTGAAATTATGGACTGGATGCACGTAAATTCAAGCACAAATCAAGAGTCTCCGAATGTGGTTAAGTTCGGGGATAGGGAGGCTTGGGATAAAATCGGGGATAATGAGTATGTGACGTTCGGGGAGAAGCAATGCCTTAATTTTGATCGGGTTAAGATGTTTGATAGGGGGCATGGTGTTACCGGGCCGGTTCTGTGCCATATGGACGGTGCTTATGGGGTGGCTAATCATCGGGATTGGGATGAGGTTTACAATAAGTTTGCAGAGGATTTTGCTTATGGATGGGTAGTAAAGAAGAAGGATATTGGAAAGCTGCCGAGGTCTTTGGCCGATCTTTGGGAGCTTGGGCAAAGGTTCAAGCCGGAATTTATCAATTGGCCTGTTGCTGTTATGGAGACGGATCTGGAAGATAAGAAAACGGCATTCCGGCAATATGCGGCTAATAATCCAGAGTTTGATCTTGTCAATGATTTTATTCTGCTTCCTAAGATTTCCAAGGGGAATTTTGAGGTCATTATTGAGGAATGTGGAGATAAATATCTTGATGCTATGACCCGTAAAAGTGTTGATAGGGTGTGGAAGGATGGGGCGGGGGATTCTGATGTCTATGTGAAAATTAAGGGCGGCATCATGATTGATGACCCTATTACCTTGGATGTCTTGGCTTCCTTTGCTAGGGCATATAAGGGGGCGATTGTCGTTCCTAAAATTGTCAGGGCAGATAATAGAGTTCAGTTTGGCGTGTTTGATGTGCATAATCAGAGCGGCAGAATCGTTTTGGGCAATGTTGATCTTGGGCAAATGGGGAATTCATTGGTTTGTATGACCCCTAGAATGGCAGACGCCGCTGTAGGCATGGTTGTGGCCTCTACCGATCGTAGATCGGTTGAGTCTGTCGGGGCGTTTGTCAAGGATGTAGTTTATTGCGGGTATGCTTCGGCGCGCATTAATATGTATTGTGGCAACTATATTGAGGACGTGATAAAATTTAAGAATTTTCTACAGAAAGGTGCGTCTGTCTCAAAATTTGGAAGCCGTGTTTTTGAGTTCATTGCGGATGATGCAGGGTTTACCCTTAGTAGGGGGAATATGACTAGGCATATTTTTGATAAGAGTAAATTGGTTAGGAGTGCCGATAAGGCGGCTATCTTGGCCTGTATGAAGAAGGGCTATAATCCTGTGGTGGTATCTGGAGAGGGAGATGAGTGTGTTTTTCTGCATCCAAGGCTGCCTGGGGTATTTAAGGAAAAGGAGGTTTTAGAGATTGAACGGTTTTTGTGTGGGTAGATGGCTGTGGGCCAAGGGACTTTTAATTCCTTGGCCCTATGGTTTTCCAAATTAAGTGTGATCCGGAAGAGCTTCCGACTAATCATAGGGATGTCTATGGGGTTGGGGAGTGTGATTGCTTTATCTGTAGAGAGTGGACTAAGGCTTACTTAAGATGGGATAAAGAGAAAACTCATGAGAGTGACCTGGAGTTTCGGGCATGGGATAATGTAAGAAATCTTTATTCTGAGATTAGCCATTGGTCAGTAGCTGAGGGGTGGGAAAAAAGCGGCTGGCACGCTTTTGTAGTGGATTATATCAATGGGAAGAAGAAAAGAGCGGCTTATTGGTCAGCCAAGATTGATAGGCTTCCTATTGGATTCTGGATAGATATGCTAGATTTGGCGGGGCTGACAGAAAGAACTCATAATAAAATTTATGGTGCCTCATGCAGGAACCGAGATGAGAAAGATAATTCTTGCCATGAGAATTAATCTTTTCTTCCAGATATTTTGAAAAATATGGTTCCACCAAATCAATTCTTTCATCCAGAGATAGGCTCATGGCAAAGGTCCAAACCTCGTCGCCATGCGAAGTATAAAAATCAGCCATATAATCTATGTGTCCAGTTATAAGACAATACTTCTCGAATTTTCCGATTAGCAATGATAAATGGGTTATCAACCCGAATCTTACAGTTTTTACCCAATATGGGTAAAAACTGTAGTCTTTTTTGATTTCTGACGCAAATGCCAAGAAGGTATTAATGCATTCCAAGGCAAATTCACCACCACCTTCAAATTCAGATTTCTCTGCAAAATTAAATATTTCTTTTATCTTTGCTGTTGTGTCATTTACGATCATTTGTTTATACCTTTAATTCATATTTACTTACAATATATTTATTAAATGAAGAGCAGTTTGATAGTTTTTCTATATATTCGAAAAATTCTTCAATACTTTTCTGTTCATTTCCGGAATATGAAAACATTACTGAACGTGCAAACATTGCGTTGATAAAAATTTGTTTTTCTTCATGTCCTAAACATATTGCAATTAAATTGTTCTTCTTTGTCCAAGGGAAATTTTTAGTAAATTCCCATAAACTCTCTCTATTATTAATATAGTATGACATTATATCTTTAATAAATCTTTTTTCTGTGTTCAATATGAGTTCTACAATTGAGTTAAGATCAACTTCTTTTGACCAGTATGGGTATATACTTTCATCATTTTGGCGATAAGAAACAAATGATAGAAAAGTATCTAGGCATTCAAAATACCAAGGGTCGCACTCCCGGTCATCGCTATTTTGAGCGTATAAGAAGATTTTTTTGGAGAGGGTTGGGTAGTGCATCAGTTTGAAACCAAACCGATATTTCCGGCAGCTTGCCCAGGGACCACTACGCCCCTGCTCAGTATGACTTGGGCTGCGGCATGATCTCTGTCCATCTTCAACCCACAGGACTCACAGCTATGAATCCTGTCTGATAAAGATTTCCTTTTCCTCGCACCGCACCCATGGCATTCCTGAGATGTAAACCTTGGATCCACAACCCTGACATACTTACCAGCACCCTCCGCCTTGTAAGCTATGAAATTAAACAGGGTTGCCCATCCTGCATCATAGATTGATTTAGCCATATTAGACTTAGCCATATTAGCGACCTTCAAATCCTCATGGCAAATCAAATCATATTTATCCACCAAAGCTCTGGACCATTGGTGTAAGAATGTCCTGCGGGCGTTCTTTACCGCCAGATGAGCTTTGGTTAGCTGTAATTTAACCTTCTTACGCCTATTAGATCCCCTCTTACATCTAGCTAACTTTCTATTACACTCGGCTATCTTCCTCTCAGCCTTCCTGGCAAACCGTGGATTAGGCACACATCTTCCATCTGATCCGAATATGAAGTTATTCAGCCCAACATCAATGCCTATAGCACTCTCAATGGCGCTTAACTTTTCTGGTGAATCAACCTTAACTTGAAATGCTATATACCAATGATTAGCTATCTTG
>JAEHJW020001041.1_pt1 | contig 28655 bp, 34 predicted proteins | sample 9271431 | NCBI WGS metagenome assembly JAEHJW02 | reverse complement strand
TCAGGTCCGGGCCAGGCGCCTGGCGGTTTGCAGGAGGATGCGCCGGTCTTCGGCGGAGCTGGCGCGGTAGAGGCGGATGAGGGCCAGCTCATCGCCTTGCAGGGAGCCGGTTTCGCCCGAGACCAGATAACCGAGAGAGGTGTTGAGCAGCTTGGCGATGCGCTCCATGTTTTCGCGCACCTGGCCGGCGCGGTCGGTTTCCCATTGCGCGATCGCGGAGCGTGAGACGCCGAGTTGGGCGGCGAACTCGCCCTGGGTCATGTTGGCGGCGAGGCGCAGCGCCCGGATGCGTGCGCCTGTGGTTTCGGCGGCGGGCTGGTTTTTGGGCGGCATGGGCGTGTTTTAACATGGGCGTGGGCAAACGCAATGTTAGTATTGCTTGACATAATGAGGTTAGTAAAACTAACAATCTAGCATCGGCAACGAGGCTGGAGAGGCAATGGCACAGGCGAGGCAATGGTCGGCGGTGGCGGACCGGGTGATTTGCGACATGCGCGCGGGCGGGGAGACTTGGGCGGCGATCGGGCGGGCGCTGGGGCTTTCGCGCAGCACGGTGATCGAACGCGGGCGGCGGTTGCGCGCCGTGGCGCCGCCACCCCGCGTGACGCTGAAAAACGAGGACGAAGAAATGCTGAAGGACCCGAACCGCCCGGCTTTGCGCGCGGGCCACCCTTTGACCTGGGGATTATTGACCGGCGAGGCTTTTCCGGAAGGGGAACTTAAATGAACAAAATGGCAACAAGCTTGCCCGCGGGGCAGAATATGGGGTCGGGCGCGCGGGAAAGCGGGGGCGTGCGGCCGGTGGTGATGAGCGGGGAGGAGCTGGTGGCGCGGCTGGAGGCGGCGGGCGCCACGCTGCTCGCCCTGCCCGCGCGCGGTTATTCGACCCGGCTGCGCACCATGCATTTCGATGTGGTGCATACGGCGCTGGATGCTTATGGCTGGCAGGCGCCCGCCCTGCGCCCGCCAATGCCGGGGGCGGCGGCGATCAGCGATATGGATGAGGTGTTTTCGTGGCTGGGGTTGATTCCGGAACAAAAATATTTGTTGCGGCGGATTGTGGGCGCGCGGGCGCTGGTGCACCCGCTGACGGGGCGGCACTTGTTTGCCTGGCGCAAGCTTGGCGCGCTGTTGGGGGCTGATCATAAATCCGTGCAGAGATGGCATGGGCAGGGGCTGGAGATTTTGCGCGCGCGGCTGGCCGGATGAAGGGAGGTGAAAATAAAATCTAACATCGTGTTATTTACGCTTGCCCACCCGCCCCAAAAAACCGTATAGCTTGCGGCATGATGGGTCTGGCGATCTGGAGCGGGATGAGCTGAGGCCGATACGCTCCAGCCTTGCTTTGGCGGTCAATCAATAATCTGGTGAGAGGGAGCCGCGGAAATTCGCAATATTTTATATTGCGAATTTTTGCGCCCGCGCACCCGTGACACAGGGTCGAGAAACATTGCGGGCTGAGGCGGGGTTTTTGGAATTCGCCCGCCACGCGATGGCCGAGCGCGGGTTGTGGCCGGCGGCGCATCATGACGCGCTGATCGGCCGGTTGCAGGAGGTGCTGGACGGCACTTGCGACCGGCTGATGGTGCAGATGCCGCCGGGGTCGGCGAAATCGACTTATGGGTCGGTGTTGTTTCCGGCGTATTTTTTGGCCCGCCAGCCAAGGGGGCAGGTGATCGCCACGGCGCATACGGCCTCGCTGGCGTCTTATTTCGGGGAACGGGTGCGGGGCACGCTGGTGGAGCACGGCGGATGGCTGGGGACGGCCCTGGCCAGGACCGCGAAGGCCGCATCGAGGTTCAGCCTCGAGGGCGGGGCGGAGTATTTCGCCACAGGCGTGCGCGGGCCGATTACCGGGCGGCGGGCGGATTTGATCATCATCGACGATCCGGTGAAATCCTGGGCGGAGGCGGAAAGCCGGGTGGCGCGCGAGGCGCTTTACGACTGGTACCGCGCCGAGCTGACGGCACGGCTCAAGCCGGGCGGGCGGATCGTGCTGATCATGACAAGGTGGCATGAGGATGATCTGGCCGGGCGGCTGATGGCCGCGGAGGCCGGGTGGCGGGTGCTGCGGCTGCCCGCCATCGCCGAGCCAGACGACCCGCTGGGGCGCGCGCCCGGCGAGGTGCTGTGGCCCGAATGGCAGGGCGAGGATGAGGTGGCGCGCCGCCGTCAGGAGGTGGGGGAGCGGGCCTTCGCAGCCATGTATCAGCAGACGCCAAGGCCGCCCGAGGCCTGTTTGTTCAGGACCGAGCAGATAAGGCTGCTGCCCGAGGCGCCGCCGACGCGGGTGAGCGTGCGGGCCTGGGATTTTGCCGCCAGCCTGCCAGGGCCAGGCAGAACCCCCGATTATACGGTGGGGCTGAAGCTGGGCCAGACCCTGGACGGGCTGGTGGTTATTTTGGATGTGGCGCGGTTTCAGGCCGGGCCCGCGGAGGTGGAGGCGCGGTTGCAGGAGACCGCGCGCCGCGACGGACCGGCGACGATGGTGGGGCTGCCCCAGGACCCAGGCCAGGCCGGGGCGGCGCAAATTGTGAGTTTGAGCAAGGGACTGGCCGGGTTTCGGATTATGACCAGCCCGGAGCGCGAGGCCAAGCTGGTGCGGGCCATGCCCGCCGCCACGCAGATGGATGCCGGCAATATCGCCATGGTGGCGGCGCCCTGGAATGACGCGCTGCTGGCGGAATTGCGGGCGTTTCCGGGCGGCGCCAAGGATGATCAGGTGGATGCGCTCTCGCGCGCCGTGAACACCCTGGCGACCATGGGGGGTGTGCCGGGGCGGCGGATCAATACCGCGCTGCTGGCGCGGTAAATGAAGAACGCGCCGTTGGCGCCATGAATCAAGAACGCGCCCCTGGCGCGATGAATGAAGAACGCGCCGTTGGCGCGATGAACCGGAAAGAGGCTGCATGTTCGATACGATTTGCGCGACGATCCCCGCCGATCCGGCGTTTCCGGCGCGGGTGGGGCGGCTGGAGATTTTGCGCCGCGTGCTGGAGGGCACGCTTTATGACAATCTGCCGTACCAGTTTCATGAGGAGCGCAACGGCGCGGGGGAATATGTGCCGCTGCGCGACCGGCGGCCCTCGGTGCGGTATGGGCTGTGCCGGATCGTGGTCGAGGATTCGGTGGCGCTGCTGTTTTCGGCGGGGCATTTTCCGAGCCTCGATGCCGAGGACGCGGCGCTGGTGCGCTGCCTTAACGATATCATGGCCGAGGCGCGGCTGAATGAGGTGATGATCGACGCGGCGCTGCGCGGCGCCGTGGGGTCGGTGGCGGTTTTGTTCAGGGTGTTGCGCGGGCGGGTGTTTTTCTCGGTGCTGGAGAGCCAGTATCTGACCCCCGTGTGGAGCGCGGCCGCGCCCGATATGCTGGCCCAGGTGACCGAACGCTACAAGGTGAGCGGCGCCGATCTGGTGGCGCAAGGCTATGACGATGTGGACCCCACGGGGTTTTACTGGTTTCAGCGCGTGTGGGATGCGCGGGCTGAGACCTGGTATCAGCCTTGGGCGGTGAATGATCCGTTTGCCAGGCCGGTGCGGGATGCGGCGCGCAGCGTGGAGCATGGGCTGGGCTTTGTGCCGCTGGTGTGGATCAAGAATTTGCCGGGCGGGGATGGTGTGGATGGGGCCTGCACGTTCAGGGCCGCGATCGAGACGAATATCGAGATTGATTATCAGCTCAGCCAGGCCGGGCGGGGGCTGAAATATTCGTCGGACCCGACCTTGCTGATCAAGGAGCCGGCGACCTCGGATTCGGAGATCGTGAAAGGGGCCGGGAATGCGCTGGTGGTCTCGGAAAAGGGCGACGCCAAGCTGCTCGAGATTGGCGGCACCGCCGCGGAGGCGGTGATTGCCTATGTGCGCACGCTGCGCGAGCTGGCGCTGGAAAGCGTGCATGGCAACCGCGCCAGCGCCGACCGGCTGACCGCCGCGCAAAGCGGCCGGGCGCTGGAGATGATGAACCAGGGGCTGATCTGGCTGGCGGATAATTTGCGGATTTCTTACGGCGATGGCGGCGTGCTGGCGCTGATGCGGATGGTGGTGGCGGCTTCGCGGGTTTTTCCGCTTACCGTGATGGGCGAGCGCGTGCCGGCGCTGGATGCGGGGCAAAGGCTGAGGCTGCGCTGGCCGAGATGGTATCCGCTCTCGGCGGATGACCGGCTGAAGGAGGCGCAGGCCGTGGCGACGCTGGTGAATGCCGGGCAGCTCTCGCGCGAGACGGCGCTGAAGACCATCGCCGGGGCGCATGGCGTCGCGGATGTGGAGGCCGAGTTGAACATGATTGCACAAGACGCGCCCTGAGGGGCGGGATTTATTGGTCCGGGGATATTCATGAAAAAGCTGTTGAGTGTTTTGGCCGTGCTGGCATGGCCGGGCGCGGGGGTGGCCGCGTCGCCGTCGCAATCGGCGGGTTCGTTGCCGTTTAATCTTGGCTGGGCGTGGGAGCCGGCGCTGAGCGCGGGGGCCGGCGGATGGGCGCCGCTGGTGCTCGATGGGGGACAGAATTTGCTGGTGGACCAGGCTTTGCCGGCGCTGAGCGCGGCCATTGCCGGAACCACAAGCGCGACTCCCGGGACATGGACGAGCGTGCTGGCGGCCAATGGCGCGCGGCGGGGCTGTACGATCCAGGATGCGGGCACGGCGAGCCTCGATGTGGCGATGGGGCCGGGTGTGCCGGGGGCGGCGGCGTTTACGTTGCAGCCGGGGCAGGCGTTCAACTGTATCGACCAGCAGCAAGTGTGGGTGATGAGCGGCGCGGGGGCGGTGAGCTATCAGGGAGCCGCGTGGTGAGGGGGCGGGTGGTTTGGGCGCTGGTGCTGGCGCCGTCGGTCGCTTGTGCCCAGGCGCTTTCGGGGGGTGGGGCGCTGGGGCCAGCCGTGCCGCCAGCCTTGCCGGTGGCCCAGGAAAATGGCGGCACCGGGGTGGCCACGCCCGCGTTGCCGCACTGGCATGCCTGTGTGGCCGGGGTGCGCGCCGGGGCGGGGAATTGCACGCTCGTCTATATGGGCGACAGCACGGTTTATGGCTGGACCGGCAGCGCCATGACCCAGCAGAATGTGACCTATTGGCTGGCGCATGATTTGGCGGCGGCGGGGATCAATGCGCTCAATGCCGGGGTGTGTGGGGTTTCCAACGGCGCGGTGGGCGGGGCGCGCTACACGTATGATACGCGGTTTGCCAATAATGGCTGGTCGGAGAGCCCATGGCTGACGCTGGGCGGCGCGGCGTTTAGCGCGGCGAGCGCTGGCGTGGGGAGCACGCTGGTGTTCGCGCCGGGTTTCGCGGCCAATATGTTCAGCGTGGTGTATCCGGGCACCAGCACGGGAGGCAGCTACAGCGTGACGGCGACCGGGGGCGGCGCGGTGACGGCCAACAGCGCGCAGCCCAATGCGCTCTATACCGCCACGGCGGCGGCGCCGAGCGTGAGCGCCGCGAATACGGTGACGCTCGATGTGACGCAGGCGGGCGCCAAGGCGCTGTGCGTGGAGGCTTACGATAGCGGGGCGGCCTCGGTGAATATCATCAATGCCGGGTTTGGCGGCTCGAACGTGACGCAATGGGTGGCCGATACGAACCCGTGGGATGCCTTGCAGACGCTGCAATATCTGAAACCCGCCCTGACGGTGGTGGAGGCCGGGGTGAATGAGCCGGGACAGGGTGTTTCGGTGGCCAGCTTCACGGCGGATTTGCAGCAGATTGTGACGGCGGCGCAGGCGGTGGGGGATGTGGTGCTGGTGACGGGCAATCCGCAAGCCACGGCGGCGGCGCATGCGCCTTACATGGCGGCCATGAGGCAGCTGGCGGCGCAGGATGGGATTCCGGTTTTGTCGGTCGATTTGCGGTGGGGCACGCAGGCGCAGGCCGCGGCGACCAGCCCGGCCATGATGAATGCCGGGGAATTGGTGCACCCAAATGCGGTTGGCTATGCCGATATAGGGGCGGCTTTGGCGAATATGCTGGAGCAGTGAGCCGGGCGGCAACGCCGCAGAACAGGCGGCGCGGGATTTGGAGACGCCGGTTTGGTGCCGGCGGCGTGTGGGGCGAATATTTATGAAACGTAGAACTCTGCTTGGGAAGGCGGCGCTGGGCGCGCCGCTGCTGGCCGCGGGCTGCGCGGTGGCGAGGGTGAACGGCGTGACGGTGGTGAGCGTGGATGTCGCCACGCTGGACAGCTATGCCAAGGCGGTGGAGACGGCGGGCACCGCGCTGCTGGCGGTTTCTTGTATCGCCGGGCCGCTGGGCACGGCGGGGGTGGCGCTGGCGGAAACGGCGATTTCGGCTGTGGCTTCGGCGATTTCGGCGGTTGACCGGCTGAGCGGCGGCAAGGCGAGCTTTAGCTATGACAGCGCCAGCGTGCCGGCGGCGATGACCGCTTTGGCGGGCGATGCCGCGCAGGTGCTTGCTTTTGTTGGCGCGGCGATGAGCAAGGCGCCGGCGGGAGCCGTGACCTCGCAGGTGCAGGCGGTGGTGGCCGCGCTCTCGACGGTGGTGGCGCTGATTCAGGCCTTTGTGTCCAGCGTGGGCGCGGTGCCGCTGCCGATGACCGGGCCGGAGGCGATTGTGACCATCGATGCGTTTGCCGCCAGATGAGGGGCGGGAAACTCGGGTGCAATGTGAGCCCGCAAACGCGCGCGCTGCACGCGGCGGCGATGCCCGTCGCGGGCGGTTTGGCGCCGGCATGGTCGCGGATTGTGGAGACGCCGCGCGTGCTGGGGCAAAATGACCGGGTGGGGGATTGCGTGATCGTGGCCGGGTTTAACGCCGTGCAGACGGCCTTGGCGCGCCAGGGCAATTTTACCAAGCTGCCCGGGGATCTGGCGGTGCGGATCTATGCGAGCCTGACCGGTTATGTGCCGGGCGATGAGAGCACCGATAACGGCACCGACCCGGAGGCGTTTTTGGCCTGGTGGAAGGTGAACCCGATTGGCGGCCACAGGCTGGGGAAATTCACCAGGCTCAATCCGGTGGATGTGGATGGCATCAGGACCGCGGTGACGGGGCTGGGATGTTATTTATGTGTCGATCTTTCCAGCGCCAATGAGGGGCAGATGGTGTGGACGCCCGATGGGGTGGCGGGCTCTTGGGGGGGACATGCGGTGTGGGCGGATGAGTATGAGGCCGCAAAGATCGGGGTGTCTTCCTGGGGGGAGGGTTATGGGATTGGCGGCGCCTATTTTGCCGCCCCCGGATTTGTGACGGCCGCCTTTGCGCTGGAGCTTGAACAGGCATGAGCAACGAACCGACCGATGGGGAAAACTGGCAGGAACGGGCCGAGGCCGCCGAGGCGGCGCTGGAGCGGCTGCACGGCGAGGCGCAGGCCAGGGTGGTGCGCGCGGAGCTGAAGGCGGAGGCGGTGCGGGCCGGGATGATCGACCTCGATGGGCTCAAGCTGATCGATGCGGCGGAGATACGGCTGAATGAGGCCGGGGAGATCGAGGATGCCAAGGCTTTGCTCGGGCGCTTGAAGCGCGCCAAGCCCTGGCTGTTTGGGGGAGGCGTGTCATCCTCGGTGGCGGCGAGCCCGCCACGGCCCGAGCCGCCACGGCCGCGCCATGCCACGGAAATGAGCCATGAGGAGTGGCTGCACGCGCGCGCCGCGCTGATCCGCCGGCGCTGATCCGATTTTCGCGCGGATGCGGGAAACGCCATGGGGGATGCCCTTTGGCTTGGTGAAACATGTCTAAAGCGGGATGCGTTATGACGCACCCGCTCTAGTTATATTTTAACGATCAATTTCATTGGGTTAGCTTGCGTCTGTCGACTCAATCTAAACCAATATTGATCTAGAGGGAAAGTTGTTACGGAATGGGCATTGCCAATTTTCCGGCTGTTTTGCAGCCGATCATTCAACAGGGGTTTTTGGACCGCGAATTCGAGACCGCGCTGAAATCTCGTTTGGGGTACCGGCTGGTTGCCGACCGCGAGGCGTTTGCGGTGGGGATCGGCGAGACGCTGACCAAGACGCGCGCCGGGCTGAAGCCCAGCGTGACCACGCCGCTGGCGGCCGCCAGCAACACCAACCTGGATAACGGTCTGAACGCGACCAGCTGGGGGGTGGAGCAATATACGATCACGCTCAATTTTTACGCCGCCACGCAGGACCTGAACATGGTGACCTCGCGGGTGGGCATTGCCGCGCAGTTTTTGCAAAATGCCGCCACCAATGGCGAGCAGGCCGCGCGCTCGCTCGATGAGCTGGCCCGCAATGCGCTGTTCGCGCCTTATTTCGGGGGCAATACGCGGGTGAATGCCACGCTGACTTCGGCGGGGGCCGCCGTGGCGGTGGATGATGTGCGCGGGTTTCAGACCGTGTTTGTGAATGGCGTGCAGCAAGGCGTGTCTTCGAGCTATCCGCTGGCGGCGACGGTGGGGGCTAATCTTTACTCGATCGTGGGCGTGACGGTGGATGCCACCAATGTCTCGACCGCGCCCAATGGCGTTTCGGGGCAGCTTTTGTTTGCCGGCAATGTGACGGTGGCCGATGGCACGGCCGGCAATGCCGTGCAGGCGGCGACGGCGAGCGCCATCATCCGCCCGGCCAGCCGCGCGACCACCGCCAATCTGGGCGCCACGGACACGCTGACCATGAGCAATCTGCTCGATGCCGTGGCGCTGTTGCGGCGCAATGCGGTGCCGACCATCGAGGGCGTGTATAATTGCTATCTCGACCCGGTTTCGGCCCGGCAGCTTTTCGCCGATCCGGATTTCAAGCAGCTGTTTCAGGGCGTGTCGTCGTCGAACCCGGTCTTCAGGCAGGGGATGGTCAGCGACTTTTTGGGGCTGCGCTTCATTACCACCACCGAGGCTTATGTGCAGGCCCATCCGAGCCTGGGCGGGCTTTATGTGCGCCGGCCCATCGTGTGCGGGCAGGGCGCGCTGATCGAGGGGGATTTCGCCGGCATGGCGGCCGAGGATGTGGCGCCCAAGGACAGCCTGGTGAACATCATCGACGGCGTGGCCATGGTGACGCGAGAGCCGATCGACCGGTTGCAGCAGATTATTGCCCAGAGCTGGTACTGGATTGGCGGATTCTGCGCGCCTTCGGACACCACCACCACCGCCACCACCGTGCCGACCGCGACCAACGCCAATTACAAGCGCGCGGTGATGATCGAGCATATCGGCTGAAGGAGCGGTTTCATGGCAACAGGTGCGACCCAGCCGTTCCGGCCCGCCGGGACGGTCGCGGTGGCGGCCTCCACGAGCGCGGTGACGGCCGCGTTGAGTGGTGGCGGCTCCGCGCTGCTGATTTATAACGCCGCCTCCAGCCCGGCCTTTGTGCGGCTGGGCGCGGCGGCGGGACTGACGGCGACCAACGCCGATACCCCCGTGCCGCCCGGCAGCCGCATGCTGCTCGATGCCAGCCCGTTCGTGAGCCACGCCGCCGTGGTGCTGAGCGATGGCGCGGGGATGGTTTATTTCACCCTCGGGCACGGGGACACGTACTGATGTCTGGCAGCGCCACAACCGCGTTTACCGACGCGCAAAAGACCGAGATACGCCGGTTTTGCGGCTATCCGGCCTATGGCGCGGGGGCGGCGGGGAACTCGTCTTGGCGGTTTTTTCAGGCCTATGGGACGCTGGAATACCGGATGAACAATCTGGCGCCCGCGGAAATGGCCGTGGTGCTGCATTATGTCGCGACGTTGCAGGGGGTGGAGGCGGCCATCCCGGCGACGTCTGGCAATCTCGACACCGAGAGCGCGGCGGCCTGGACGCATAATGAGGATGAGTTGCGCGACCGGCTGGCCTTGCTCGATGCCTGGCGGCGGCGGCTGTGCGGGTTTCTTGGGCTGCCGCCAGGCCCGGCGCTGGGCGCGCCCGGCATTAGCTGGGTGGTGTGACATGGACGGGTGGCGTTTGGCGGACCGCCTGGCCCATGGGGCCGGGTGCGCGGCGCGGCGGGTGGGGTATGAGCATGACGTGTTCCGGCCCGAGGGGCCGGAAGCGCCGCTCGACCCCGCCCGCCGGGTGTTGCGGGCACATGTGGCGTTTGTGCTGCCCGGCGGCTCGGTGGGAGCACCAAGCCCGCTGGGCAACCCGTACCGCCAGGCCTGGGCGGATTGGAGCTATTTGCGGGTGGGGGATTATCTGGCCGGGCCGGAGGGGGTGGCGTTTATCGCCGCCATCGAGCCGCCCAAGCCGATGCTGGTGGTGATGGCCAATGCCAACGCCACGCTGGTGCGGCCAGCCGCCCCCGTGGCCGCCGGGCTCAACCCCTATGGCGCCATTTTGCCCCAGACCGAGACCGTGCTGATGGCCGGGTTTCCGGCAAGCCTGCTGGTGGGCGGCACGGGAGACCGAACCAAGGTGGGGCTGGCCGATGATTCGCGCATTCCGGGGTTTGTCGGGCTGGTGCCCGCCATTGCCGGGGTGGCGCCGCGCGTGGCCGACCTGCTGGTGGATGAACGCGATGAGCGGTTCGCCATTGCCGGCGTTGAGCGGGTTGGCGGGGTTTGGCGGTTGTCTCTGATACAGGCGGTGAGCTGATGGCGGATCAGGCGGATGTGGAAACCGCGCTGGCGGCGATTGCCGCCACGGCGCTCTACCCCAACGGCACCGGCGCGCCGAGCGCGACCGGCGATGTGTGCCGGATTTACCGCGGCGCGCCGAATGCGCCGGCGCTGGACAAGGACCTGGCGCAGGGGGTGGGGCATGTGACGGTGATGGCCGAGGGCGCGGCCAGGAACGTGACGCGGTTTCCGAGGGTTTGGACGCAAACCGCCGCCGTGCCGGAGACGCTGGGCGTGACCGTGGCCGGGCTTGGCGTGACGTTCGCCGGGGTCTGCGCGGCCGGGCAGCTGGCGGGGCTGCGGGTTGACGGGATGCCCTATGCCTATGCGGTGCAGACCAATGACACGCCCGCGACGGTTGCCAGCAATATGGCCGCCGCGCTGCGCCAGGCCGGGCTGATCGTGGCCTATGCGGGCGCGACGCTGACCCTGCCCGCCGCCAGCATCGTGGAGGCGCGGGTGGTGTATGGGGCGGCGGCGCTCCAGGAGATCAGGCGCCAGGAGCAGGCGTTTCGGGTGAGTTTATGGTGCCCCTCGCCCGCCATGCGCGACGCGCTGGCGCCGGTGCTCGACATCGCCCTGATGGCGCAGGGGTTTATCGCGCTCGCCGACGGCTCTTGCGCGCGGCTGAGATTTACGGGGGGCCAGACCGGGGATGGCGCCGCCAATGCCACGCTTTACCGGCGCGACCTTGTGTATGCCGCCGAGTATCCGACCGTTTTGAGCCAGATGACCCCGGCCATGCTGTTTGGAACCACCATCGTCACGGCCGATGCCGTGACCATCGACACCATTTCACTCTGAGGATCATCATGACATTCCACCTTGTGGTGCTGAAAGCTTTTGAAACCTACAAGCGCGGCGACCTGATTACCGATGGCGCGGCGGTTGCCAAGATTCTTGCCGGTCCGCAGGCCGGATTTGTGGTGCGGGTCGCCGCCAAGGGGAACTGAGACATGCCGATCATTCAGCAGGGGGCGGTGAATACCACCGCGCTCATCGTACCCGATTTATATGTGCAGATCGTGCCGCCGCAATCGCTGCTGCTCAATGGCGTGCCGACCGATGTGGTGGGCGTGGTGGGAACGGCCAGCTGGGGGCCGGTGAACGAGCCGACCATCATTGGCAGCATGAGCGATTATGCCGCCGCCTTTGGCGCCGTGGTGGCGCGCAAATATGACATGGGCACCCAGGTGGCCACCGCCGTGCAGCAGGGGGCGGGGAATTTCAGGTGTGTGCGGGTGACGGACGGCACGGATAGCGCCGCCGCCTTGACCGTGCTGGGGGCGCTGACGCTGACCGCGCTCTATACAGGCAGCCTCGGCAATGAGCTGGCGGTGACGTTTTCGGCCGGATCGGCGGCGGGGACGTGGCGCGCGACCATTGCCATTCCGGGCCAGACGCCCGAGGTGTTTGACAATATCGCCGGGAGCGGGGCGGCGTTTTGGGCCAATCTGGCCAATGCCGTGAACGCCGGCAACGGGGTGCTGCGCGGGCCTTCGCAGCTGGTGGCGGCGACCGCCCTGGGCAGCGCGGCGGCACCCGTGGCGGGGATGTTTTTGTTTGCCGCCGGTGTGCCGGGAACCGATGGGGCGGCGGGTGCCGGGGCGGCCACGCTGGTGGGCGCCGATACGCTGCCCCGCCAGGGCATGTACGCGCTGCGCGGCCAGGGTTGCGCCATTGCGCTGCTCGCCGATGCCGATGCCCCCACGCAATGGAGCGTGCAGGTGGCGTTTGGACTCTCGGAAAGCGTTTATATGATTTTGACCGGGCCGGCGGGCGATGACATTGCCAATGCCGTGGCGGTGAAGGCGGCGGCGGGCGTGGACAGCTATGCCGCCAAGCTGATGTTTGGCGATTGGGTTTACTGGTCGGATCAGGCCAATGCCATGACCCGGCTGGTTTCGCCGCAAGGATTTGTGGCCGGGCGGCTGGCCAATCTCTCGCCCGAGCAATCTTCGCTCAACAAGCCGCTTTATGGGGTCATCGGGACGCAGAAATCCGGGCAGCCGGGCGGGGCGACGGCCACCACCTATGCCAGCGCCGATCTGGCCGTGCTGCTGGGCGCGGGGATTGACGTGATTGCCAACCCGCAGCCGGGCGGCGCCTATTGGGGCGTGCGCGGCGGGCATAATGCCTCGTCGAACGCGGCGGTGAACGGCGACAATTATACGCGGCTGACGAACTATATCGCCAATACGCTGGCGGCGGGCATGGGCGCTTATGTGGGGCGGCTGGTGAATGTGACGCTGTTTGCGCAGGTGCGCGCGACGCTTCTGGCGTTTTTGAACGGTTTGCTCGGGCAGGGTTTGCTCGGCAGCGCCGATGGCAGCCTGCCCTTTGCCGTGGTGTGCGATGCCGGCAACAACCCGCAAAGCCGAACGGCGCTTGGCTATGTGCAGGCGGATGTGCAGGTGCAGTATCAGGCGATCAATGAGAAATTCATTGTGAATGTGCAAGGGGGGCAGACCGTGCAGGTGAGCACGCGGGCCCTGCCAGTGGCGTGAAAGCGGAGCGATAGAGATGCCATTTAACAGTTTCAATGTCGGCAGCGATTGCCAGCTGGTGGTGATGGGGCCGGCGGGCCGGGTTGATTTGAGCTATGTGACCGGGTTCGATGCCAGCCAGATGACCTTGCCGGTGCGGGTGGACCGGCTCGATGGCGTGCAGCTGGGGGCGGAACTGCCCAAGGGGTGGAGCGGCAGCTTTACGCTGGAACGGGGATCCTCGGCGGTGGATGATTTCATCGCCGGGATCGAGGCGGCGTATCTGGCGGGGAAAACCATCGGCGCGGGCACGATCTATCAATATGTGAACGAGCCTGATGGTTCGGTGTCGACATATCAATTCAGCGGCGCGGTGTTCAAGCTGAGCGTGGCCGGCAGTTACCGGGGCGATGCGCCGGTGGCGCAGAAGCTGGAGTTTTTCGCCTCGAGCCGGGTGCGCGTGTGATGACGGCGGTGGCCAGGGACCGGCGCGGGCGCCGGATTGAGCTGCGCCGGATTGGCGTGGTGGAGCAACTGCGGCTGTTTAAATGCCTGGGCCCGGAGCTGGCGGAGAACCGGGCTTATTTCGGCCTTGCCAGGCTGGCGGCCATGGTCAGCGCGATTGACGATGTGCCGGTGCCGTTTCCGGTGAGCGAGGCGGGGCTCGAGGCGATTTTGGAGCGGCTGGATGAGGATGGGGTCGAGGCCGTGGGGACGGCGGCCGAGGCGCCGAGGCCCGAGGAGATTGTGGCCGACGCGGGAAACTGAGCCGGCACCCCGCGCTGATCGACTGTTTGTATCTGGTTGGGTGCGGGGTGCCTTATGACGTGGCGTTGGGGCTCGATGACGCCGAACGGATTGCGTTTGCCGTGATCTTTGGGGAGCTAGCGGGGCGGAGCTTTGATTGGGCGTCGTGCTCTTGGAGGGCGTGAGGCGCTGGCGGGGGAAGTGGCATGGCGATCAGTTTGGGGGGCGTGACCTTCAGGGACATGGAGGTGCCCGAGGCGGTTTTGTTTGGTGGCCGCCAGGATGTGAATGTTCAGCACTTGATCGGCGGCGCCCGTTATGTGCAGGCGCTGGGCACGGATGACGGCAAGATTGTTTTTTCCGGCATTTTTTACGGCGGCGACGCGATCGAGCGGGCGCAGGCGCTGGATCTGGCGCGCGCGCAGGGTTTGGCCTTGCCTTTGGCCTGGGCTGGGTTTTTTTATACCGTCATCGTCGAGCAGTTTGTCGCCGAGTACCGCAAGCCGACCTTGATTCCGTTCACGATCTCCTGCGTCGTGACGGATGATCCGGTGGCGGACGCGGTTGGGGGCGTGGGGGGGATTGCCACGCTGGTTGGTGAGGATCTGGCGAGCGCGGCGGGGTTGGCGGCGGGCGGGGGCATGGCGGCCAGCGATTTCACGACCCCGACAATGGCCGGTGTGGGCGCGCTGGTGGGGGCGTTGTCGGGCGCGGCGGCGGCCAGCGCGGGGGCGCTTGCCGCGGGGCTGGCCGATGTCAACAACGCCGCGACGCCGGATGTGGCGGTGTCTGGCGTGATGGGCGTGGCGAGCGCGGCGGGAGCGGTGTGCGCGCAGGCCTGCATGAACGGCTATGCGAGCCGGGCGCTCAAGAACCTGGCATTGGGGGCGGCATGAACAATCTGGTCGTGGTGGTGAGCGGCGGCAATTTATTTGCGATCGCCGCGCAATATTTGAACGATGCGACGCAATGGATACGCATTGCCCAGCTCAACGGCATTGCGGATCCGGTGCTGGCGGGGGTGACGAGCTTGATCATTCCACCGCCCAGCGCGACAGCCGGGGGAGGTTTGCCTGTATAATAAAACCGATGTGAGCATCGCGATCGGCGGTGTGGAGGTGCCGGGGGGCATTGCCGTGACGATCGACGCGGTGGGGTGTTTCTCGGCCAGCCGGTTCAGGCTGGTGGTTTCCACCGGCTATAATGCGGCGTTCGGCGCCGATTATTTCGGCAATGCCGGGGGACAGAGGATCGGGATTTCGCTGATCCCAGATGGCGGCGGCCTGGTGCCGCTGCTGAGCGGCGTGATCGATAATGTCACGCTTGATTTTCGTAACGATGTGGCGGTTTTGTCAGGGCGGGATTTGAGCGCGCTTTTGATCGATACGGATGTGGCGGAGACGTTTCAGAACCAGACCGCCAGCCAGATCGCGGAGACGATTGCCGCCCGCCATGGGCTGGCGGCGCAGGTGCAGCCGACGCAAACGATGGTCGGGCAATATTACGATACCGACCATGCCCGGAATGTTTTGGGGCTGAACGCGAGAATTGGCAATGAATGGGGGCTTTTGTGCCAGCTTGCGGAAGCCGAGGGGTATGAGGTGGCGGTGTGGGGGCAGACATTGATGTTTCAGCCGCCAAGCGCAACCGTGGCGGCGATGCTGCCTTGCACGGGGTTTTCCAGCCTGGAGGTCGATGTGGCCTGTGCGGTTCCGCAGGCGGTGCAGGTGAAGTCTTGGAATTGCCGGCAGAAACGGGCGATCGCGGTGTCTGCCGGCGGGGCGGGGCGGAGCGCGACGAGTGTGCGGCCCAATCTCGGCGCGGATGAGGCGCTGGCCATGGCGCGGAACCAGCTTGGCATGGCCATGGGGCATGGCCGGATGCTGGTGGGCACGATGCCGGGCGAGATGGTTTTACAGCCGGGGGTGAGGTTTGGATTGTACGGCACGGGCTCGGGGTTTGATGCGGTTTATGGGGTGATGGCGGTGCGGCGGATGATCGACCAGGCGGGCGGGTATCAGCAGATTGTCCGGGCGCAGGCCGTGAGCGCGTGAGGGGGAGATGGATTATTTGCTGAACCTCATGAAGACGCAGGCCGCGGCGCTGGATGGGCGCTCAGGGGTGCTGCGCTATGGCATTGTGGCAAGTTATAACCCGGCCATTGGCGCCGTGAAGGTGACGTTGCAGCCCGAGAACATATTGAGCGGCTGGCTGCCGGTGGCGGCATTGTGGGCGGGGTCTGGCTGGGGGGTGGCCGCGCCGCCGCCGGTGGGCACGCAGGTGCTGGTGCTGTGCCAGGAAGGCGATGCGGAGCAGGGCGTGGTGATCGGCGCGCTGTGGTCGGCGGTGGATGTGGCGGTGCCAGCGCCCTTGGGGGAGCTGTGGCTGGTGCACCAGACCGGCAGCTTTGTGAAGCTGACCAATGACGGGAATATTTATTTGCAGGCGAAAACGGTCAATGTCGCCGGGGATCTCGTGGTTTCGGGCGATGTTTTTGACCAGGGCGGGCAGCATGGCAGCGTGCGCGGCCTGAGGACGGCTTATGACGGCCATGTGCACGGCTTGCCGGGCGGTGGCCAGACCGCGACCAGTTCGGAGATTGTTTGATGGCGGATCTTAGCCTTTCATTCGGTGGCGATTTGGCCATTGGCCCGACCGGCGATGTGGTGGTGAGCGATGGCCCGGCGCTGGGGCGCGAGCGGGTTTTGCGCCGGCTGCTGACCTGCCCGGGCGGGTATATATGGCAGCTCGCCTATGGCGCGGGGCTGGGAAAGTTCGTGGGCCAGCCTGGAGCCTCTGATGTGGTGGGCGCCATTGCGCGGGCGCAGATGAAATATGAGGCGGCGGTGGCGGCAACGCCGGCGCCGAGGGTCTTGGCCTATGCCGGCGAGGATGGGGTGGTGGTGATGTCGGTCAGTTATACCGATGCGGCGAGCCAGCAATTATCAACATTAAGCATGACGGTGTAGCGGCGATGCAACTGACGGTTTTGAACTTCTCCACGCTCGTGGAGAGGATGGCGGCGGCTGTGCAGGGGGCCGCCGCGGCGCTGATTGATTTGACGGTCGGCTCTGTTTTGCGCGCGATTTTGGAGGCCAATGCCTCCATCGCCTTGTGGATGCAATGGCTGATTGTGCAGGTGTTGGCGGCGACCAGGCTGGCGACCAGCACAGGGGGGGATTGCGACAGTTTCGGCGCCGATTTCGGCTTTGCGCGGCTGCCGGCCGTGGCGGCGGCGGGGGGGGTGACGCTGTCGAGATATGCGACCGCCGGCAGCGTGGTGATTGCGCCTGGCACGGGCTTGGCGACCATGCAGAACGCGCAGGCGTTTCTGGTGGTCGCGGATACGGAGAATGCCGCGTTTGACGCCGCGCTTGGGGGGTATGTGATGGCCGCCGGGGTGGCGAGCGTGACCGCGAGCGTGGTGGCGGCGCTGGCGGGGAGCGCGGGAAATGTGCAGGCCAACACGATCACCTTGATCGCCAGCCCGGTCGCGGGGGTTGATGTGGTGACCAACCAGAACGCCTTGACGGGTGGCGTTGACGCCGAGAGCGACGCGGCATTTAAATTGCGGTTTGGAAACTATCTGGCCAGCCTCTCGAAGGCGACAAATGGCGCGATCGGCGCCGCCATCGGGGCGATTCAGCAAGGCTTGAGCTATAGCATACAGGAAAATATCGATCAGACGGGGGCCGTGCTGATGGGCAATTTCGTCATAACGGTTGATGATGGCAGCGGCGCGCCGCCGCCGGCGCTGCTGGGCGCGGTGCAGGGCGCCGTTGACGCGGTGCGGCCCGTGGGAACGAGTTTTGCGGTGCAGGCGCCGCAGGTGATCGCGGCCAATGTCACCATCAACATCGTGCCGTCTTCGGCGAGCCTTTTGAATGCGGCCATCGCGGCGGTGGGGAGCGCGGTGGCCCAATATATCGGGGCTTTGCCGGTGGGGGCGACGATGAGCTACACGCGGCTCGCCCAGATTGCCTATGACGCCTCGGCGGTGGTGAGCAACCTCTCGGCGCTGAAGCTGAACGGCGCGGCCGTGGATATTGTGCCGACGCCATCGCAGGTGGTGCGCGCGGGCATGATCGTGGTGTCTTGAGATGATCGGCGATGTTGAGGATTTCGTCGGGCGGATCCGGCAGGTGCTGCCGGCTGGATGGTTCGCCGACGAGGCGCCGGTTTTGACCGCCATGCTGACCGGTCTCGGCCAGGCCTGGAGTGATCTTTACGGCTTGCTGGCGGCGGTGGGGCGCCAGGGGCGGATTGCCACGGCCAGCGGGGTGTTTTTAGACATTGCCGCGCAGGATTATTTTGGCGGCCAGCTCAGGCGGCGGACGACGGAGGGGGATGCGGCCTTCAGCGCCCGGATACGGGCCAATCTGCTGGCGCCAAGGGCCACGCGCGCGGCGCTGACGGCGGCCTTGACGGGCCTGACCGGCCGCGCGCCGCTGGTGTTTGAGCCGCGCAACATTGCCGATACGGGCGCCTATAATGTGAATGCCGGCTATAATTGCGCGGGGGGGTATGGCTCGTTTGCCTTGCCGTACCAGTTTTTCGTGACCGCCTACCGGCCGAACGACACGCCGATGAGCAATGGCGGCGGCTATGGCGCCGGGCCCGGCGGGTATGATGCGGGACCGTTATTTTACGCCGCGATCACGGATTCGACCGGCTATATCGACGATGCCGAGATCTACCTGACCATTTCAGAGACGATTCCGACCACCGGCATCGCCTGGACCACAATCTCGAATTAAGGAAAACACATGGACCGCAATATCGTTTATCCCGGGAGCATCCCGCTGGATACGGATATATTGTTTCCGAACCGCAGCGCCATGATCGGCATTGCCGCCCTTACCGCCGCGACGCTTGGGCTGGAGGTGATCGCCGATGGGTTGGTGTGTGCGCCTACCAGCCCGGCCTCGATGACCGTGGTGGTGGGGCCTGGCAGCATTACCCAGATGGCGGAGGTGGACAGCGCGGCTTACGGCTCCCTGGCGGCGGATGTGACGGACCAGATTGTCAAGACCGGCATCAATTTGCAGCCGACGAGCTTTACCCTGACCGCGCCCAGCACGTCGGGGTTGGCGACCAATTATCTGATCGAGGCGGCGTTTTCGGAAGAGGATGCCGTGCCGGTGGTGCTGCCTTATGTGAATGCCGCCAATCCGACGCAGGCGTTTTCGGGGCCGGCAAATTCCGGCACGGCGCAGAACACCAGGCGGATTCAGCGTGTGCAGCTGCAGGTGAAGCCGGGCGTGCCGGCCGCGGCCGGTACCCAGACGACGCCGGCGGTGGATGCCGGGTGGGTTGGGCTTTATGTGGTGACGCTGAATTACGGCCAGACGGCGGTGACCGCCAGCGCGATCGCCACCGCGCCGGGCGCGCCGTTTTTGGCCTATAAGCTGCCCTCGTTGCGGCCGGGCTTTTCGGCGATGCAGGTGTTCAACGCCTCGGGGAGTTTTGTTGTGCCCAATGGCGTGACCTGCGTGAAGGTCGAGGTGATCGGCGGTGGCGGTGGCGGCGGGTATCATCAGACCATGCCGGGCGGCGGCGGCGGGGCCGGCGGCCGGGCTGTTGGTGTGCTGAACAATCTGGCGCCGGGCACGGTCGTTCCGGTGACGGTGGGGGCGGGCGGTGCCGCGCTGGCCGGTTTTGGCAATGGCAATGATGGCGGGCAGTCGGGGTTTGGCGGCTATATGACCGCCAATGGCGGCATGGGTGGCAATGGCGGCACGCAGACGGGGCTGGTCTCGAACGCGGGCGGGCCGGGGGGCACGGCCTCGGGCGGGCTGCTCAATGTCACCGGCTCTTACGGGACGGATGCGATCGTCGCGGCTTATCGTGGCGGTGATGGCGGCGGGCCGGGCAATGGGCGCGGCACCAGCGGGCCGATTGCCGGGATTGGCGCGGCCGGGTTTGGCGGCGGCGGCGGTGGCGGCGGCTGTTCGACGGGGAGCAGCCCCGCCGGGTATCCGGGCGGCGCGGGGGCGCCGGGCGTTGTGATCGTGCAGTATTAGAGGGGGCGAGCATGGCCACTCCGGCAACACATATCTGGCGGCCGTCTCATGCGCGTTATCTCGAGATTGACGGTTTTGTGCCCCTGGCGCGCGGCCCCGTGGTGCCGCCGCCGCTGCCGCCCATCTGGCCGCAGAAGGATCCCGGCGATACGCTCGATTATATTTTCGACATCGCGCCCGCGCTGACGGCCAATCCGGGGGATGGGATCTCGACGCTGGATGTGACGATCTCACCGGCCAATGCCGGCGATCTCACGCTGGCATCGAGCGGCGCGGACGGCGCGCGGGCCGTGCTGTGGCTGACGGCGGGCCAGGCCGGCACGGTTTATACCGTGACCTTGAGCATGACGACATCCGCCGGGCGCACGATTGTGCGCAGCATCGCCCTGCCGGTGGTGTCGCTCTCCACCGTGCCGGTGACGGTTGAGACACTGACCACCCAGACGGGCCTGGTCTTGACCGATGCCTTGGGAAATCCGCTGACATTTTAAGGAGCCAAGCCTATGCCGACAATTGGACAATTGCCTCTGGCGGGGTCGGTCTCGGATGGCGCCGAGATTGCGGTTTATCAAAACGGCCAGACCCTGGCGGCCACGCGCGCGCAGTTTTTGGCCGGCATGCAGACGGCCCTGGCCGTGCCGCAAATACCGTGCTGGGCGGGGTGGCCGCGGGCACGGCCGCGCCGGCGCCGATTGCGATTGGCGCCAATCTGGTGCTGTCGGGCTCGACGCTCTCGGCAACCGCCGCGCCGTTTGTGGTTTCGGCCCTGCCCGCGGGCGTGGTGCCGGGCGCGGCGGATATTGTGCCGCTGGGCCAGGGGGGCGCGAATGCAGGGGTGTCTTATGCTGGGTTTCTGGCCGGGCTTGGCGGGGTTGCCGGGGTGCCGGGCGGAAATCTCGTGGCGACCGCCACGGGGGCGCTGACCGCGCGCACGCTTGCCCATCTGGCCGCCAATGCCGTTTCGATCGAGGATTTTGGCGCGGCGGGCGATGGCGTGACCGATGACAGCGCGGCGCTGTTGGCCGCCATTGGCAGCGGCGCGCCGGTGCGGCTGGGCGCCAAGACCTATGCGATTGCCGGCGAGTGCGACATTGCCGGCGCCAACTGCGTGATTTTGGGCGTGCCGGGGCTTTCGGTGCTGCAAAGACCGGCCCAGTCGAAGGCCGGCACCTCGACGCCGGGGGCGTGGATCAGCGTGTCGTCGGCGAATTTTCATGCCGATGGCGTGATTTTTGATGCCAACAGCGCCGTGGCGGGCGATTACATGGCGGTGGCGATACAGGCGGGGTGCGCGAAATCCCTGATCACGCGCTGCGTGTTCAAGAACGCCCAGGGCGCGACCCATGGCCATGGCTTGACCTTTTTGGCCAGCGACCCGGCGGTGACCGCGCACCATGTCGATGATTGCGAATTCAGCGCCAATGCCGCGCACGGGATTTATGCCTATGCGGTGGATGCGCTGAGCATCACGAATTGCCGGGCGCATGATAATGGCGTCAACGGCATTTATGTCGACAGTTTCGATCCAACCTTCGTGCTCAAGGTGCGCGCGCTGCACGTGGTGGCCAATAGCTGCTGGAATAACAGCGTGGGGATTCTGGTCGGCAATTTCGTGGCCAACAACGTCAGCACCACGCCGCTGCTCTATGGCAATGCCAACCCCGATATCTTGGGCGCGGTGGTGGCGGCGAATAATTGTTTTTCCAACCGGGAATATGGCATTTACGTTTCCGGCCGTAATATTCTGGTCAGTGGTAATTTGTGCACGAATAACAGCACCACGGCCGTGTTTGGCGCCGGGATTTTGTGCGACACGGGCTATTGCAAGGTTACCGGCAACATGGTCGCGGGCGCCACGCCGTTTGGGATAGATTGCGGCGGGTCGATTTATACGGAAGTCGATAATAACTACATCAATGGCGCGGCGGTCGGGCTGAACATCGGCGGCGGGCAATATTGTCTGGCACGGAGCAATTTCATCCAGGATTGCACGGGGGTTGCCGTTAATGCCGAGAATGTCGAGGCGAGCGGCGCGGGGGATAATTTTGGTCTTGCCTGCACGGGGCTTTCGATTGTCGGCAACTGGATCAATTACAGCGGCGGCGCGATGGGAATCGTGGTGCGCGATGGGGCGCAGAATATCCTGATCAAGGACAACATCATCGAGGCGCAGCCGGGCGCGCCGCAGGCCAATGCGCTGTCGGCTTATACCGATACGGTGACGCTGCGCGGTAATCTGGTCAATTACACCAGCCGCGTGAAGGTGAGCCCGGCGATGGTGAACGGGCTGTACACGCTGACCGTGCCCGATCTGGCCGATGCCGTGGCCGTGACTCAGGCCAGCGCGCCGGTGGCCAGCATCATGACCGCCGCCGCCGTGCAGGCCGCCGGGCAGGTGACCTTTATCAAGGTGACGGTGCAGGGGCTGGGCTATACCACCGCGACGGTGACGATCAGCGGCACGGGCAGCGGGGCGGCGGCGACCCCCTGGATCAGCGGCGGCAAGATCATCGGCATCCAGATGACCAGCTTTGGCGCGGGCTATGGCGCCATCACCACCGTGACCATTACCGGCGACGGTGGCGGGGCGGCGGCCGTGGCGCAGGTGGGGGTGCCGGTGTGGCAAAACCGCGAGCTGGCGATCGACTGTCTGGTGGCGACGGAATTTGCCGCCGGCGGGTCGTCTCCGCCGCAGAGCAACTGGACCGGGGCGCCCATTACCGTGCCGGCGGGGGCGAGCATAGACTGGATCGGCAATGCCGGGGGCTGGCGCGCCGCGCGCTTTACACAGGGGGATTATGTCTCGCCTAATGGCGATGGCAGCGTGACCATCACCACCCAGGCCGGAGATGTTTCGTTGAAGCCCATGGGCGGCGGCGCGGTGCGCCTTAAATCGGCGACGGAGGCGACCGGCGCGGCGGAGCTGATCGGGCGCGGCTCGCCGCTCAATGCGGTGTCGGCGCCCGCGGGCTCGACCTATCGCAACCTGAATGGCGGTGTGGGGGCGAGTTTTTGGGTGGCGCAGGCCGCCGGGTCGGCCAACTGGGTTGCGGTTGCCTGAAACCGAAGCGGTCATTCGAGGATCTGATTTCATATGACAACGATTGCGCAATTGCCGCCCGCGAGCAGCGTGGGGGCCGGGGATCTTTTGCCTTTGTCGCAGGGGGGCACGCTGTGCGCGGCCAGTGTGGACCTGCTGCTCGCGGGCACGCAGCCGGCGCTGGCGGTGCCAGGCGGGGCGCTGCTGGGGCGGGTGAGCATTGGCGCGGGCGGGCCGGAGCCGGTGGCGCTTGGCGTGGGGCTGGCGCTTGGCGCGGGCACGCTCGCGGCCGATGGTCTGGACCATGGCGCCTTCCCCGTGCTGGGCACGCTCTCGATGGCCGAGGAGCTGGTGGTCAGCACGGCGGGGGCGCCGGGGCTGCTGCCGGTGGCGGCGCTGCGCGGGGTGTTTGCCGCCGGTACTGGCGTTACCATAGATACCGGCGGCACCATTGGGGTTACGGTGTCCGAGCTGGCCGGCCCGGCCGGGCCGCAAGGGGGTGCCGGGCCGGTGGGGCCGCAAGGACCGCAGGGGCCGCAAGGGCCGGCCGGCGCCGGGCTGGCGGGTCCGGCGGCGGGCACGGCGGCCAGCGCGGTGGGGACGGCCGATTATGTGGCGCTGTGGCAAAACGGCGCCCTGGCCTGGCTGCCCTATGGCCAGTTTCTCGGGGGCCAGACCATTGATGAGCTGGCCGCCGCCGGCCCCGCCCTGGACAGTGATGAAATGCTGGTGGCGCAGGGGGGCGGTGTGCTGGCGGCGCAAAGTTTCAGCGGTTTGTGGAGCTATGTGGCCAACAAGCTGCCCAGCGCGCTGGCGCCGGTCATGGAGCTGACCGGCGATACCTTGCTCGACGCCACCGCCCATAATAACCGCCTGCTCGTGGCCAGCGCGCCGCTCACCCTTTCGGCCAGTTTTCCCTCGCTCGGGGCCGGGTTTGGCTGCACGGTGATCAATCTCTCCGCCGGGCCGGTGGTCATGGGGGCGGGCATACAATCGGGCTCGGGCGCGGCCAGCTTGCCGCCGGGGGCCTCGGCGGTGCTGTATGGTCTCAGCTATTCGGGCGGGTCGCTGGTCTGGTGGAGCGGCACGGGGGGCGCGGCGCCGGCCATTACGGTCAATACCATCAATGCTCCGGCGCCGGGGGCCGGGTTTGTGGTGGCGGGCGGCATTTTCAACGATGCCCCCGCCGCGCTGGATTATTCGGCCGATGGCGGCGCGACCTGGAGCACGGCGCCGGGCACGGTGATGACGGCAAACGCCTACAGCTTCACGGCGCCGGGGCTGGGCGCGGGCACCTATGCCGTGCGCGTGCGCGACCATGGCAATCCGGCGGTGCTGGGGGTTTCCAACAGCTTCACCATCGCGGCGCCGACCATTGCCCTTGGCGCGCTGCCGGGCACGGTGGCCAGCGGCATGGTGGTGAACGTGACGGGCAGCGTCTCGCCCGCCGGCTCGGCGGTGGTGGCGGGGCTTTCGGCCTCGGCCACCACGGCCCCCGCGAGCTGGGTGAACGCGGTGGTGGCGGGCGCGGGGTGGACGGCCAATTTGACGCCCGCAACCGTGGGCAGCTGGTATGTCTGGGCGCGCCAGGAGGCGGATGTGGCGGTGGCGGTGGTCTCGGCCGCGCTGAGCGCGGTGGCCGCCACCCTGACCGTGAGCGCCCCCGGCACCGGCATGGCCGGGGCGGGGCTGAGCGTGACCGGCACGGTTTCGCCCGCGGCCGATGCCGTGACCATGGCGCTCGCCACCCAGAACGGCACCGCCCCGGCCAGCGGCTGGGTGGCGGCGACCAACAGCGGCGGCGCGTTCGCGGCCACGCTCACGCCCAGCGCGGCGGGGACCTATTATGTCTGGGCCCAGGATGCCGCGACCGGCCTGTATGCGGTCTCGGGCGCGGTGGCGATGGCGGCGGGGTCGGTGACGTATGGCATCAATAACCCCGGCGGCAGCTATGTGCATGGGGTCGGCACCATCGCCCTTGGCGGTGGCGTGAGCCCGGCCCAGCCAGTGCCGACGCAGGTGGCGCTCTCGGCGTCGGGCACGGTGGCGCCGGCCGCGGGCTGGCAGGCGGCTTCGAATATCAACAACAACGCCATGTGGGCGGTGAATTATCCGGCCCCCGCCACCCCTGGCGCTTATTATGTATGGGTTGAGACGGCGTCTGGCCAGGATGGGGTGGTTTCAAGCTTTACCCTGACGGTGAACTGACCATGGCCGTGCTGTGGGGAAACCAGGACGCGCCGCTTTTGGCGGGACCAGGGGCGCGCATGCTGTTCGAGCCGCTGGCGGCGCGCGTGGCGGCCCCGGTTGCCGGGGCGGGCTTGGCGGCCATTGCCGGGCTCGCGGGGTGGTGGGATGCCAGCACCCCCGCCGGGCTGTGCGGCGCCAGCGGCGCGGCGCTGAGCGTGCCCAACGCCATGGCGGCGGCGGTGAACGACCAGTCCGGCGCGGGCATTGCGCTGGTGCCGTTTCAGGCCGTGCCCGCCGCGCGGCCAATGATGGTGGCGGCGGCGCGGGTGAACGGGTTTTTGGGCGCCGCGGGGGCGCCGGTGGCGGCGCCGGCCACGGCCCTGAACGCCGATTGGGGGCTGCGGCATCCGGGGCTGGAGTTTGGCGCGGCCGTGGGCTGGACGCGCTATCTGGTCTGGACCCGGCCGAACTGGCGCCAGGGCGCGCAAGCCAGCGCCCCCAGCCCCTTGCTGCACAGCCTGGCCGGCGCGGGGGCGACATTGCTCCAGGCCGACGGCGCGGGCGGCGCCAACCTGACGCTGTTTCCCGGCATGGCGGGCGAGACCGTGCTTTTGGCCGCGCTCACCCGCCGCCACACCCATGCGGTGATTATGCGCAACACCCCGGGCGTGGGGGTGGATGTGTGGCTGGACGGCGCCCAGGTTGCGCGCGCGCTGCCCAACCCGCTGCCTGCCTCGGCCTTCGGGCCGGTGCTGTTTTTGCACGACGGTTCCCCCCAAGGCTCGGCGCAATGCTGGTTTCATGAAGCCGCCGCCTGGGCGCGCGCGCTCTCCGCCGCCGACATCGCCACGCTGATCGGCGCCCAGGGGCGCTGGGTGCTGGGGCCGCGCAAGGGGGTCAATCTGCTGGTCATGGGCGGGTCCAACGCGGCGCTGTTTGGGGCGGCGGGCGGCGCGCGGGCGCTGGCCGAGGGGATGGGCTGGTACACGGGCGCGGCCGCCTCGGGGGTTATGTCCGGCGTGTCTGGGGCGGCACAGGGATATTCGATCATGCCTGGGCATCCGCTGGCCAATTCCAGCACGGTGCCGTTCGCGCCGGGCACGTTTCTCACCAATCCCGGCGATGGGTCGTCGCCCGCGACCTGGGCAACCGGGCCGGATTTCGCCGCGCTTTCGGCCTTTCTGGCCAATATCGCGGCGCCGGACCTGGCCGAGATCGCCGCCCTCGTCTGGCCGTGGGGCGAGGCGGACAGCACCATGCCCTATGCCGACAAGCCGGTGTTCGAGGCCAGCCTGCTCCGGCTGCTGAGCGCCACGCGGGGGCTGCTTGGCCGCACCGCCGCCAGCCTGCCCTTGCTCACCTGGAGCGCCACGCCCTACCAGACCCATGACGGCGTGCAGATGGTGCGCGAGACGCTGGCCGATCTGGCGGCCGTCCCGGCCAACAACATCGTGCTGTTCGCCCCCCAGACGGCTGATTCGAACCCGCTCGGCGCCGATTACAACGCCCGCACCGGCAGCTTTGCCGCGGGTGCGCCGAGCTACCGCGACGGCGCCGATCTGGCCCGCTATGGCCGGGCGGGCGCCCATGCGGCCGGGCGGCTGGCGCTGGCTCTGGGGCTGGGCGACACGATCGGCGCCGCCAGCCTGCCGGCGAGCGGCCTGCCCGCCAGTGGTGGCCCGCGCCTCACCCATGCCTACCGGGCCTCGGACACCGCGCTGGTGCTGACCATCGCCCATGATGCGGGCGATGATCTGGTGCTGCCCCTTGGGGCCGCCAGCGGCATCGGGTTCGCGGTGATGGATGGCGGGACCGTGGCGGCACCCGGCACGATCATCCCAGCCATTGCCGCGGCGCGGGTGGATGCCACGCATCTCTCGGTCACGCTGGCCGCGCCCATCACCAACCCCTCGGCCGATGTGTGCCTTTTCTACCCCTATGGCAGCGTGCAGATCGGGCGCGGCAATGCCGTCACCGACAATGCCGCCGCCCTCGCCCCGCCGGCGGGCTGGGCGATCGGGGCGGATCTCGGCGCCGGGTTCGCGCTCGATTTCCCGCTCCAGGCCACGGCCTACGGGCTCACCCTTTCCGACACCCCAGCCTGACAGAGAGGCCGATGGATACCGACCATGTTTCCGTATTGCGCACCGACATCGCGGGCCTGCGCAACGATATCAGCGCCATCCGTCAGGAGATCGGGGTTTTGGAGGCCAAGGCCGACTCCCTCGAGGTCTGGCGCATGCATTACCTGACCCAGGAGGACCAGACGATGGCCAAGATGTTCGCCAAGATCGACGAGCTGGTGGCCGCCATGTCGGACATGCGCGCCGATGTCTCGCGCATGCGCGGCGAGCGCGATGCCGAGCGGCGCGTGAGCATGATGATCATCAGCCTGCTCTCGGCCGTGTGCGGCGGGTTGCTGGGCAGCCTCGCCCATGGATAATTTCGCCCGCTGCGCCGCCTTCACGCTGGCATTCGAGGGCGGCTACTCAAGCAATCCCGCCGATCCCGGCAACTGGACCGGCGGGGCCGTGGGGCGCGGTGAGCTGCGCGGCACCAAATTCGGCATCAGCGCCGCCGCCTATCCGGCGCTCGACATCGCCGCCCTCACCCAGCCCGAGGCCGAGGCCATTTACCGCGCCGATTTCTACACCCCGATCGAGGGCGATGCCCTGCCCCTGGCCATTGCCATGGTGGCGTTCGACGCCGCCGTGAATGCCGGGCCGCGCCGCGCGGTGGTCTGGCTGCAACAGGCCTGCGACCTGCTGGCCGATGGCGTGCTCGGCCCCGAGACCCTGGGCGCGCTCACCACCGGCGATGCCCAGGCCACCGCCCGCGAGGCCCTGGCCCGGCGGCTCGCCGCGCAGGCGGGCGGGCCCGGCTGGGCGAATTTCGGCCTGGGCTGGACACGCCGCGTCCTCGCGCTCTGCCAGGCCATCGCGGCCTGAGCGTTTTCACCCTTTCCAGGAGCATGATCATGATCACAGTGAACCAGGTTGAAACCGGCCTGAACGCGGTTGCCGCCGTGGGGGCCGCCATGGGTGGCCCGCTGGGCGCCGAACTTGCCACCGCGCTCAAGGCGGGCGAGGCCGTGGCCAACACGGTGGTGGCCGCCGAGGCCGCCCACGCCAGCGCGCTTGGCGCCGCCGCCGATGCCGCGGCCACCCTGGCCAGCGCGGCCGCGCCGGTCATCGCCACCCTGCCCGCCAGCGGCCAGGCGCGCGCCAATGCCGGGCTGAATCTGCTGCAAACCCTGCTAGCCGACCTCAAAATCCTGCTCGGTCTGTAGAGCGCCGCATGACCGCTCCCAAGATCGTCCCCAAGACCAGCCTTGCCGCCCTCACCGCCGCGCTGCGCGCGCGGGCCCGGCTCAAGGCCACCGGCGATAAGGGCGCCACCTGGCTTTTGCATCTGGCGGTCAGGCTGGCCGGGGGCCGGGTGGGGCGCTTTGCCCCCAGTGCCCGGCAGGCCAGGGCGCCACACCAGCCGGGGCGGCTCGCCCCGCCCGCCCTGCCCGCTATTTCGCTGAGGCGGGAAGCCGCGCCGCCCGCCATGCGGGCAAACCCGCCTGCCCGCCGCCCGACTCAGGGCGCGCCCCACGGCGCCGCCCCGCCCGCCACGGGCTTCCGGGCGGTGATGGCCGAGGCCAAAAC
>JAEHJW020005989.1_pt1 | contig 28686 bp, 40 predicted proteins | sample 9271431 | NCBI WGS metagenome assembly JAEHJW02 | reverse complement strand
GTGAGCGCCATGAACATTTTGTCCAATCTGCCGCCTCAGGCTCTGGACGGAAAGAAGATCGACCTTGGCCCCATCGTGCAGAATCTTGTGGAGAGCGTGTTCGGTCCGTCGATGGGAAGTCGGGTCTTGAAGTCGATGCAGGACGAGTTGTCCGTTCCTCCCCAGATCGAGAATCAGATGATGATGGCGCTTCATCCGGCGGCGGTCCATCCGATGGACAACGACGTGCTGCATATCCAGGTGCACATGCAGGGGTTACAGGAAGCGATGCCGGAGGGTCCCGAAGGGAACGAGGAAATGGGCCAGTTGTTCCAGATGCATATTCAGCAACATCAGGCCCAGTTGCAGGCGAAACAGCAACCGCCTCCGATGGCCGGACCGGCGGGAGCGCCGCCTCGGGGGATGCCTCGTCCGGGAGCGCAGGTGACACCGCTCAAAGGTCCGCAGAATCCGGCGGGAGCGATTCATCAGGACCGCATGAAGGGTCCGGGCGTGGTGCCTCGTCCGGGTCGCCCTTGACAGGGACGGACAGAATAGATAAAAGAAAGAAGATCGCATGCCACCACGTTACGGGGCCATCGCTACCTCAGCGTAAAAAGGAGAAGTTATGCCGAACGATGAGTTGGAACCCCAAGAGCAAGATGTTCTACCGGACGACAGTTTCGAGACGGAAGGGGACATTCCGGCAGAAGATTCTGCCGATCTTTCGTTGGAGGACGAGCCGCAAGACCTAGAAGACGACCAGACTCCACCGGCGCAACAGCGGAGCCGGGCGCAAGACCGGATTCGTCAGCTTGTGGAGGAAGTGCACAATCTGCGGCGCAAGGTCGAGGAAACCTCCCGGCCTGTTCCGCAACAGCCTCCGGCTCCGGACCTCAGTTCGTTTTCGCCGGAAGAACGTCAGGCGTACGAGAATCAGCAGCTTCGCAATCAGTTGAACGGCGCTATTGGATACATGGCCGATCAGATTGACGCTCTGAAATTCGAGACGCTGAAGTCCCGGGACCCGGTTGTGGCCAAAATGGCGGACCGGGTGGAAGAAACCTTCCGGAATGCTCGTCAAAGGGGGTTGGCCATTTCTCGTGAGGAAGCCCTGCAATTTGTTCTGGGCCAAGAAGTGCTCAAACGAAAAACAGTGTCCTCCGGACGAAAAGCGACTTCCAGACCCGCACAACCGACCAAGGGAGTCTCGGGCAAGTCCCGGGCGTCCAGCGTCGAAAAGGAAGATGCGGATTTTGAAGAGCGCATGAAATCCTATACCTTTTGACGGGAGTAAGCGATGGCCAACAATACCAATCTGAGTACCCAGTTTGCCAGTGATTTTGGCAAATACATCAATAAGAAAGTCCTCCCTCTGTCCGTTCGGCAGCTTGTGGCCTATCAGTTTGGCACCAAGCGGAAACTGGACAAGGGGAACGGCGTCACCTATCAGGCGACCCGGTTTGTCCGTGTTCCTTTGCCGCAGTATCCCATTTCCGAAGGAATTGCCCCTCCCGGAGAAACGATGTCCATTCAGATTGTCACGGGCGTCGCTCAACAGTGGGGAGATCGCATCAACCTGACGGACGTGTCCGAGCTGACCACCTTCCATCCTGTGTGGAAGCAGGCGGAACGGCTCTTGGCCTTGCAGGTGGCGGAAACTTTGGAAAGAAACACTTTCAATGCGCTGATGGCGGGTTCCCAGGTCAATTATGTGGGAGCGGTCGCCGGACGGGGAGCTTTGACTTCCTCCGATGTTTTGTCCCCGCATGAGATCGACCGGGCGGTGGGTGTGCTCACCACAGTCGGGGCGCCTCGCTTTATGGGAGACAAGGACGAGGACACCAAGGTGCAGATGGACGGGGAAGGACCGGCCCGGGCCAGCAAGCCGCCTCTGCAAAACCCGCATTATGTCGCCATCATGCATCCTCTTCCCACCCAAGACATGAGGGAAAACTCCGTTATTTCCACCGCATGGTCCTACAGCGATATCAACCGGCTGTATAACATGGAAGTGGGAGAATGGGGCGGCGTTCGCTTTACTGTCTCCAACATGGTGCCTCCGTTCATCGGGGTCGCCGCTGTGGCGCCGACAGCCGGGACCGCCGGGAATCTGGCTACCGGAACGTACTATGTCATTGTGACCGGGACCGATACGCAGAAAGGGTATGAATCCTATATCTGCCAAGTGTCTGCCGGAATCGCCGTCACCGGTCCCACCGGGAGCTTGTCGGTGCCTCTTCCGACGAACCCGGGCTACACGTACAATGTCTATATCGGAACAACGACCTCTCCGACCAATCTGGGACTGTGTGCCTCTGGACCGACCTATGGCCCGGCGGCGGGTCAGGCGGTCGGGTTGGTCAACAGCACCACCGCTGTCATTACCGGCGTCGGTATGTCCCAGACACCTCCGGCCGCTCCGGCGACTGGCGTGACCGTCTATCCCACCTTCATCTTTGGGCGGGATGCTTACTCCCAGGTGGAACTGGACAAGATCGACACGTTCTATCTTCGGGAAGCGGACAAGTTTGACCCGCTCAATCAGCTCCGGATGTTGAGCTGGAAAATTTTTTACGGCACCCTGATCGAAAATCAGGAGTTTATGCTCCGGATTGAAGGCGCTTCGGCCTTTGTCTCCACGCCGGACGCTGGCGGGGTGGATAATTATTAATCCCTGAAGGGGGCTTCGGCCCCCTTTTTTTAGGAGGGAATCATGAGTAGCATGGTCAAGGAAAAGGAAAAGAAAGAGGAAGAGCGGATTACGTTTGAAGTGGACTTGGGGATGACAGCGAATTACATTCTCTTCAACGGCGTCAAGTTCTTCCATGGTCGCACCTACACGGTGAAGCCGTCCACCTATGCGTCATTGCGGGAAATTTGCGCTCGCACCAAGGCGCACGACGAGGAAATCTTAGGGAAGGGAAAGACGGAGAATGTTTTCCGTCAACATAACGGTATCGTGGTCAACAAAGCAGGAGCGTTCCGTGGGTGAGAAGGAAAAAATCGGGTCCCTGTTTCATTTTACGATGGACTTGGGAATTGGTGCCCAACTGTCCATTGACGGGAATTTTACGCAGGACGTGACTGTCGAGGAAATGATCGAGACCGTGGAACGCCTGAAGAAAGTCGGGAAGCATTTTCTCGATCAGGAAGAGCGCAAGAATGTGGAGGTCGCTCTGGTGCAGGCCCAGGTGGAGATGAGAAATATTGCCGACCACCTCGAAAGCGTGCGAGAAAAAGAAGACACCCCTCCTTCGGTGATTACGCAACTCGAAAATGCGTACCGGAACGCGGTGAGGAAAAAGGAAGAAGCGGAAGAACGCCTCGGGCTTCTGGTCGATGCAACCGCTTAGTCTGACGTGCCAGCAGATTATCCAGAGGGCCTTGGATATTGCCAAGAATCCGGGCTACACGACGCAAGCGGGAGAAATCCTGCAAGCGGAACTGGATAATCTTGCGCTCACGTACGACTGGCAGATTCTTCGCAAGAAGTTTACGTTTACAGCCAATCCCCCCGTCGCCGACGCCAACGGAAATTATCGCTCGGCGACTCCCCTTCCTTCCGACTTCGTGCGGACCCGGGAAGTGTATTATCTCATTTCGGGCGAGCCGTTCATGCTCAACGCTATGTCGTTGGCGCAGTATGACAGTCTCTTTGCGGGTCCCGGGATTCAGAACTATCCGGAGAACTATGCGACGGACCTGAATCCCAACCCTCCCCTTATTTATTTGTATCCCCCTCCTGTGATTCCGATGCAGATTTTCATGCGGTATCAGAGCATCCCCGCTCCGATTGCGAATCCGGCGACGAACACATCCCAACCGTGGTTCCCCTACGCTCAATATCTCATCCGGAAGGTCGCTCAGGAACTGTTTTTGATCGTGGACGACAGCCGGTATCAAATGATGTATCCCGTCACGGAGAAAATGTTGCAGGATATTTTGAAGGTGCAGGGCGATGCGGAGAATTACGTTCGGACGGTGGGACTGGACCCGATGATCTTCCGGCCCCAGAGCTTCGGTCCCAACAAGATGACAGGATTCTGATATGCCGATGATGGGCCGTCAGGTCTTCAAGACGTTGTGGAGGGGACTGACGGACTCGCCCGATATGTACGGGAGCTTCCCCGGGTCGTGCAGTTTCCTCACCAACGTGCAACCGAACCGGGGGGTCAAGGGAGCGATGATCGCCCGGGGTGGGCATACTCCCGTCACCACCTTGTCGGGCTTGAACACGCCGTCTTTTATTTCGCTTCTGGGATTGTCGGGAACCTATCTGTTCGGGATGTGCGTTTCTCAGGATTATCCCGGTTATGAGGTGCCTTTTCTCTACAACCTGGAAACGAACACGTTTCTCTCCATTGCCAACGTGACGGCCAATAACATTCCCCAAGCCACGTCCCCGAACGGCTCATGGACCCCTCCAACCTATACCCAGGTGGGGGCGTACATTCTGATCACGCACCCGGGAGCCTACGGGTCGAATGTCTTTTTCTGGGTGGACCTGACGACGGGGTCCCCGGTGTGGAACAGCGGGAATCTGTCGATCAATCCGTTGCCCGGGTTTCCGACGATTGTGGCGCAGTATTATGACCGGGCGTATTTCGTGGTCGGGAACGCCATCCATTATTCGGACGCCGAAGCGCCGCTCCAACGGACTCTCGACACGCAGTTTCTGGTGACGGGCGACAATCTTCCTATTACGGCCATGGGAGGATTGCCGCTTGGGACAGGTCAAGAAGGCGTCATTCAATCCCTCATGGTGTTCAAGCAGCTTCAGATTTGGCAGATTACGGGGGACGATTCGCTTGGGACGCTGGCCTTGAACGAGCTGTCACAGGCGACGGGATGCCAAGCGCAGAATACGTTGACGCCGGTTCCGGAAGGTTTGGTGTTTCTGGCGCCGGATGGACTTCGTATTCTGGAAGTGAACGGCAATCTGGCCTTTTACGGAGCGCAGGCGCAGAACCTGATCACGCAGGAACTGGCCCAGAGCGACCAGCCGAACTTTATTTTGGCCTTTCTGAATTGCACCGACTTCACCCGGGCGGTTGCCGCCTACACGGGAAACATCTTCCGTATTTCGTTGCCCACCGTGTATCTGGGAGTGAGCTACGGCTATGCGGACTTCTGGTTCGACACGATTGACCGGGTGTGGGTGGGGCCGCATACTTTCTCCTACAATGCGCTTGTGGCGAGCGACACGGGCTTCTATATGGCCTCCGCCCTCGTAAACGGGACGTTGTTTGCGTGCCCGTTTTATCCTTCGCTCGATACGGTGTACGAGGACAACGGAAGCCCGTATCAGGTGAACATGAAAACGACATGGTTCAATCTTCCGGACATGAGCGGAAACGCCTACTCCATCCAACAGCTCTTGCTGGAATGTCCCATGACGGGCGTGGAGCCTTCCTATAGCGTAAATATCCTGAACGAGCGTGGGACGTTGTTGGGGCAAGGCGTAATCGACACGCAAGGGACTTTGGGAGTGTGGGGCACGATGGTGTGGGGCGATTTTACGTGGGGAAGTCCCGAATTGCCCTTGCGTCGTCAACCCTTAAACATGGATAATGTGATGGTGGCGCAGGGGTTCATGGCGCAGATCACGCAGGCGGCGACGGATACGTTCATCGTGAGGGAACTGGAAATGAAAGCACGAGAGCTTGGGTATGAGGTGCCGGCGTGAGCGGGATTGTCGGGAACCTTCCTGTTCAGCTTCAGAACGGAACGACGGGGGATGCTTCCCAAGTCATGGCGGACCTGAATTATATTGTGAATCAGGTCAATGCGAACGGTCTGAGTCCCGCCGGTCTTCAGAAAGCGAGCGGCATCTTCTCGGTCGATACCGGGACGGTCAACGCCTATAACGGGGCCTACACTCCCGCCATCACGTCCTACGTCCAAGGGATGACGCTCCTGTTTATTCCGGCCAACACCAACACGGCAACAAATCCGACCTTTGGAGCGGGAGCGGCGGTTTATCCTATTTTCAAAAGCAACGGCCAGCCGGTCGATATTGGAGACATTCAGGCCGGGATGGTCTGCATTCTTCAATATTCTCCGACGATCAATGCGAACGCTCCGGGATGGATTCTTCTTAACCCGGCGCTTGCATGGATTCAGGAAGTTTCGGGTCTTGCTCTCAAGTCTCCGACGTTGGCGACGCCTACCTTGAATGGTGGTTCATGGACGTATCTTCCGTCGGGAACCCGCATGCTGTTTCAACAAGCCGCCGTTCCCGCAGGATGGACCCAAGACACGACCGTCCAGAACGATTCTCTGCTCCGCATGGTCAATGGGGCAGGTGGTGGTGTGTATGCGGGGACTAGCGGCGTTTCAGCCGTTTTGAGGGGGGCAGCCTCAACGGACGATACGACGCTAACGGTTGCACAGATTCCTTCGCACAGTCACGGGGTGACAGACCCGGGGCACAGTCATCCGTGGTGGTGGGGCAACAATTTGGGTTGGGGTGGCGGTGGCGGGGCCGCCCAGTGGGGGCAGGTCAGTACGAATAACACACAAGTAAATGGTTCTAATGGAAGCGCTTCAGGTCAAATGAACACTGTTTCCGCGACGGGCATCTCCATTCAAGACACCGGCGGCAGTGGAGCACACCTTCATACTCTATCCACCCTGAACATCAACTCTATCGACATCATTGTGGGGGTGAAGAATTGATACCAGAAGAAGACAGGCTTCCTTTTGATAATGGCCCCGATGGGGACGAGGAGGAAGATTGAAGAAGCCGGAGAAGTCCGTTCCCCTCTGTCCGCTCATCCAGAGCGAATGCGTGGAAGAGGGGTGCAAGTTCTGGCTTCAGATGGAGCGTCGGAACATCACGACCCAAGCGGTAGAAAAATACCAGGAATGCGCCTACATTATCCACGTCGCCGTGATTACGGAAAGCTCCATGGCGATGAACCGAATGGGAGCGAGCGTGGATGCGCTCCGGAACGAGACGATGGAAGTCCGTCGCTCGATGGTGCCGATCATGATTCCGAGAGTCCCGGAATTGAACGGGAGAGCAGAATGAGAAAACAGCATTTCGACTGGGAAGTTCAGAATGCCCGGGAAACCTTGCTTAGAGCGGAGGCCATCCGTAAAGACAAGGGGATGATGAGCCGTATCAAGAAAGCCAACCTCGAAGAAGCCAAAGCCCTGAAAACCCCAAAAGGGGGCACTCCACCACGTCCACCTAAACCCAGAAAGGGAAAGTCATGAAAAAACAATCCATTTCCCGCATGAAAGATGAACTGGCCGGAAAGAAAGCCGAAGTCACCAAAGCCAAGAAGCCGTTGACCCGCTTGAAAGCCTACAAGAACGTGGGGACCTTGGAGAAAGATGTCCGCACCAAGATCGACCACGACAAGAAAGACGAACGCAAGGGCGTCAAGAAAGGTATGAAAAAGAAATGATCACGTTCCGGAATATCACCGAAGCGGGTATCACCAGCGCCCTGATTCGTTTCTGGAGCCGTTCTGCCTACTCGCATTCGGAAGTGTGGTGTCCTCCGCATGCGGTGGGGAACAAGGAGGCCGGTTGGCTGGGAGCCAGATTTTCCGGGGGCGTGCAGGTGCGTCCGCCGGACTACTGCGTACCGACAGCCTCCGATATCGTGCATGTGTCTCTCGACGTGCACGAAGAGCTGTTGTTCTGGGACTTTTTGAAGTCCCAGCTCGGCAAGCCGTATGACTGGCTGGCGATCGTGTCTTTTGTCGTCCGGTTTCGCATGAGGCTCAAGAATCACTGGTTCTGCTCCGAATTGATGAATAGTGCAATGGAAGCCACAAAGCATTATCCTTCTATTGCGTCGGATTTAGTGACGCCGGGGGACTTCGATAATTATTTACACCTGTATAATGCGGGATAACAGGAGCGGGGGTGGAAAACAGTCCGAACACGCTGGTGTATTTAGTCTTGACAGGCGGATGGGTCGCAACCCTGTTTTTGGTGAAGTATCTGTTGAATATCCGGGATGAGCGATTAGAAGAACTCGAACAATGGAAAACGGAGCACGCCAAAGATCACGTACAGTCTCCGGAGGTCTTTCGCATGCATGAAGAGATGCGACAACTGATCTTGCAATTGATGGAAAATCAGGGGACGTTGCGGGAATCCATGCAGAAGGACTTTCACCATATTTCGGAGCGCATCGACCGCCTGTCGGAGCGGGTTGCCACGCAATTTCCCAAGCGGAGTGGAGCATGACATTCAGTGTGGCGTTACGGTATCTGGGAATGCTCGAAGGGGATTACACCGTCGATGACGGAGGGCCGACGCTGTGCGGAGTGACGCAAACGGCGTGGGACCAGTATTGCCAGCAAAAAGGGATGACCAGCGTGCCGGTGCGGACGCTCACGAACGCCCAGGTGGCGGACTTTTACTGGTTTTCGTACTGGAAGCCGTTATGTTTGGACGAGATTCCGGACGGACTCGACTTCGTGGTGTTCCAGTGGGCGATCAATCACGAGGGAGCGGGGGATGCTGGCCAAGCGGTGCGAGACCTGCAAATCTGCGCCGGAGCGAATCCGGATGGTATCATGGGACCGATGACCGTGAAATGCGTGCAGACGTTTGCGTTTCCTTTGAAGCTCGCCTCGTGCGTCCTTGATCGTCAGGAAGCGTGGTATAAGGAAGCGGCGTCCAAGAATCCGGCCCTTCCCTTGGATGGATGGTTGAACCGGGTCCGGCGGTGCCGGGCCTTCTTAAAAATGCATGAGACAGGAGAATCCAATGACCGCCCTTAATGATCTTAAAGCCGCCGAAACCCAAACCGCCACAGCGCATGCCAGCGTCATTTCGTCCATCGAAGCCTCCATGTCCGCCATGGTCGCCGAGATCAACAAAGTGAGCGGGACGACCTACCACAGCGCAGAGTCGGTCTTCTCCAAGGTCGAGTCGTGGATGAGGTCCGAAGGCCGCTTTGTGGAAGAGGAAATCAGCGCCGCCATGACGAAAATCCGGAGCCTCTTCTGACATGGGCACTTTTTTCAAACAGCTTGTGACCGAGAAAGACAATCAGACGGCGTGCCCGATTCGTGTCGGAGGGTTTCTCGCTCTCCTGGTGTTGTTGTGGTATGCCTCGATGGGGATTGTGCACAAGACGGGGGACAATTTTCAGGACACGTGCAAGGGGTTTGCGTGGTTTCTGGGAGCGTGGGCGGCGGCCATCGGAGGCAAGTCGAGACTCGGCGGCGACGCGGGAGGCAACAATGGGCCTTAGTCTGGTGATGGACGTGGCGAAGAAAGGCGGTCCGTATGTGGCGATTGCGGTCCTCGTCGGACTTCTCTACATGGAGCATTTGAAGATTCTGGCCTGCGACGCCGAACGGGCTTCTCTGTCGTTGGCCAACAAGCAGTTTCAGGCGATGGTGAGCGACCAGAACAAGAAGATTATGGTCTATCACGACACAACGGAGAAGATCAAGGCTCGCATGCAGGTGCTTCAGGCCCGCATCGACACGCAGGACCGCAAGACGCACACGAAGATTCTGCGGATTGTCGAGAACGCTCCCAAGGGAACGTGCGAGCAGGCGATTCAGTGGGCCGTGAAGGAGAGCAACGGGCTATGAAAATCTGGGGCGTGGTTCTCGTGTTGTTGGGACTGACGGGATGCACCCGCACCGTGTATGTGGCGCAGAAGGTGGACGTGCCCATTATGGTGCATTGCAAGGCGCCGGAAATGCCGCCGTTCGTGAGCTACGTGGTCCATGACCCTCAATCCTCTCCGGGACAGGTGGTGAGCGGTCTTGTGGCAACGCTGTGGGAAGCGGAGAAGCAGAACGACCAGCTTCGGGAAATCATCCAAATCTGTACGGGAGGGAAATGAGATGGCACTGACACCGAAGGCACGAAAGAAATTGCCGAAGAAAGACTTTGCGGGTCCGGGGCGCTCCTTCCCGGTCGAGGACAAGGCGCATGCCCGTGCGGCCATGATGGATGCTGGCATTTCGGAGAAGAAGGGGAATATCACCGCCGCCCAGAAGAAGAAGATCGACGCAAAAGCCAAAAAGGTGCTCGATAAAGGCAAGAAGGGGAAGAAATGAAAAGCACAGGGATGCAACAGGCGTGGTTGAAATTCATGTTTCAGGGAGTGGCGCCCACGCTGCCGACTTCCCCGCTTTCCTTTGCGCTGGTGGTTGCGGCGTACGGGTCGTGGACCGCTTCCACCGCTGTCGCCACCACGGGCGAGCTGGTCTCTCCCACAACCCCGAATGGCCACTTTTACGAGCTGACCACGGCGGGTACGACGGGGACCACCGAGCCGGTGTGGCCGACGGCTCCCGGAGCGACCGTGACGGACGGAACAGCGGTCTGGACGGAAGCATCCTCTCTTCGTGTGGCCGGGACGTTGCCCGAAGTGAGCGGCGGAGGGTATGCCCGAGCGACGTTGGCCGTCAGCTCGACAAACTTCCCGCTGGCCTCCTACACGGGTTCCACCTACCTTGGCCAAAAAGTGGACAACGGAGCGGTGGTGTCGTACGGCTCCGGCTCCACGACCGGAAATTGGGGTCTCATTGTGGGCGTCATGGTGTTCGACAGCTCAACGACGCCGGTGTTCCTTGGGTCCGGTGTGTTCGGAACAGCGGTGCAAGTCAATTCGGGCGACCCCTTCCCGCAATTCCCCATCGCTGCCATGAACTTCATTGAGAAGTAAGGGGGCGCCATGAACTACGGGTGTTTTACCACCCTGGTAGGGAAAACGGCGTTCATTACGACGGTGTTCGCCTCCACGGGAGCGCTCCCCTCCAATGCGACGCCGTTGACGCAAGCGCAATATCTGGCTATCGGAAATCAGCCCGGATGGTCGCTTGTGAACGGCGTTCCCACGGCGCCTCCGGCCAACTACAACCTGATTCCGATGCAACAGGCCAAGATTCAGGCGTTGCGGAATGCTCTCGACGCCGCTCTCGTCGCTCCCTACACCTACACGACGGTGGGAGGGGTGACGGGCACGTTTCCGATGGACAGCGATTCCCAGCGCAATTATTCCCGGGCCTATACGACGTATGTGACGGGAGGCTTCGCCGTCCCCGTCGGGTTCTTCTTCTGGGACGTGAACGACAACATGGTGCTGTTTACGCTTCAGGATATCAAGAATTTTTATCTGACGGCGTTTGCACGGGAGCAAGCCTTATACCCGACGTTCCAGAACCTGTACGAGCAGGTGATGGCGGCGACGAGCGTGAGTGCGATTCAGGCGATCAACTGGCCGACGACATAGGGAGGCGGGATGGGACTCAGTTTGATTGCGAGCGGAACCTACCTGCCCACGGCATTGACGACGCAGGACACGCTCTTTACCGACACGACGGTCGGCCTCAAGCAATTTATTATCAGTCAGCGCAACCTTCCCGCCGGGAGTCCTCTCAACCTCAGCTTCCAAACACTTATCCTGTCGTCGAGCAGCTACGACGAGTACGACAATGACACCCTGGAAGTGTCGGTGGCCATTCCGGCCGCTCCGGCGCTCGGCTATGCTCCGGTGAAAATTTATTCGTGGGAGGGGTCGTTGTACGGCTTGCAGATTATCGCCCAGATTTTGTCCGGGAGTCTCCCGACGACGGGCTTGACGTGGGCGCTCTACGGGGTGAGTTAAGGAGGAAAGAGGGCCATGCTCCGAAGACTTTCTAATCCTCAACTCATTGGAACTCCACTTTCCGGCGCCTCCTACGGTACGCTTGTGGCTCCGAGCGGGACGGCGGGAACCTATGGAGCATGGACGCTTCTGGGGACCACCGGAGGCCCGATCAACTGGGTTGCCATCTCCATGTTTTACCCCACGGGCGGCAGCGACATTTATGGCGATATCGGCATTGGTTCTTCTTCCACCTCCGTGACGACCATTGTGCAGGCTATCCGCTTCAATTCGATCATCACCCTCCCCGTCCAAGGACCTCTTTTTATTCCTCCCAATACGCAAGTGTGGGCACGGATTAATCAGGTCAGTAACGTCGGGTCCGATGCGACCATCAGCCTCATGGGATGGTGGAAAGACGGGGCGCCCATTGTTCCTGTCTGGTATGTGTGCGGAATGACGTACGGAAGCACCACGGGCGGACCCACCTTGACGGCCGGAACATCCGGGTTTGGAACTCCCGTGCAATATTCCACGCCAGCGGTAAATCTGAAGCGCCTGTGGATTGCCCCTTTGAATCTGACCTATACTGCCCAATTTTCTATACAGACTTCCATTGGACCATCGGGAAGCCAGCAAATTGTGTTTCAGCAAAATATTTACAGTATTACCAGCTACACCATTTTTAATTTCGATATGCTGGAATTGAATATTGAGGCGGGAACTCCGGTGTGGCTGGCGTCCGCTTCAGCCTCGGTGCCGTGTCATGTGCTGGCTGCGGCGGCGTGAGACGTTAAGGATAAAGGACCGTAGCCCATGAACTCCATCGCCGCTCTCTACATCTTGCTCTCGGGAGGAAGCGGACCGGCTTCTCTCGATGTGACGGCGGAAGGGGAGACGAACACCGTGGTCGCCCTGCTTCCCCAATTCTCCTTTACGGAAGAGGCGGGGTCGGAGGCGACGATCACGACGTTCGGCCCCATCCTGACGTTTTACACGAAGGCGGAGGGAGGTCAGGACGCCGTTGTCAACCTGCAAGGCCAGCTCTCCTTCACGTCGCATGCCGGAAGCGCCACCACAGCCGGGCTTCAACCCCAATTCGGCGTCACGGGGGAGGAAGGCTCGGAGACGGTTCTTGCTCTGCAAGGTCAGCTCTCCTTCACGTCGGAAGGAGAGAGCGACGCAACAATCACGGCTTTCGGCCCCGTGATCTCTTTAGGGGTGACGGCGGAAGGAGGACAGGACTCCATCGTGGAGCTGCTTCCCCAGATGGCCTTCTCGGCCCACGCCGGAAGCGACATGGTGGTGAGCATGACGGGCCTCTCGAACAAGCCGAGCGCTCTGGCGACGCTCAAAGTGAACAAGGGTCCTCGCACACTGTCTCCTTGGCTCACCAACTCCATCTGGTCGAATATCGTGTCCGAGACGGACGAGAAGCAAGGTCTCATGCGAGCGACCAGCACGGGCGTGAACGCCAGCGGCACCGTCGCTCCCCTCGCATGGACGCCGACGTTCGACCCCGCCGGGTTCCTGGTGCCGAATCCGCAGACGGGGACGTTCCTCTATTTCTTTCCTTCCGTCGCAGGATATTATAAAGTAACAGTGAAAGGAGTGACGGTCGGAAGCGCCTCCGGGAACGCCGCCTCGGTCCATTTCGTGTTCAACGGTGTGGCGACGCTGATGGATGCGAACGTCGCCTCCGGAGCGAATCAGAGCGTGACAGCGGAAGACATTTTTTATTTCGACGGAGTGGAAGATCGCCTATGGATATCAGTGGAGTCGGGGAACGCCACAATCGCATGGACCCAGACGCTTCTTGTCTATCCTCTGGCTCTGGGAACGGCGTAAAGGTTCTGTACGACGCCTCTCCGTCGGAGATACGCCGGGCCGATTACATCTACGAGGTGTGGCCGCTTCTTCGTACGGAGCAGGGCGACACGTTCTGGTGCGACGAGGACCGGTGGGGGGACCGGACGAACCCGAACACGTCGTGGTGGGCGGTGCGGACGCACGACGAAGTGACGCTCGGGTTTTTCTCCCTGACGCCGCAAGGGGACGTGATTGACTTCGGGACGCTCATGGCCCCCGGCTACACGGCGAGAACCACCTTTGCGTGCGGTGAGCTGGCTCACGACTTTCTGTTTAGCGTGCTCCAACCCGAGGAAGTCTGGCACCGCGTCGGAAGCTACAACCGGAAGTCCGCCCTGATGCTCGGTCTGTTCGGGGCCAGACGCTCCCATGTGTTGCGGAAGGTGACGTGGGGAGGAAAAGAGTGGGAGGAATGGCTGTACGTGATTGACTGGAATGACTGGAAAAAGAGAAGGGGACTCTGATGGGCGGACCTGCTCCTGCGGCACCCAACGCCACAACAAGCCAATACGTTCTTCCCAAGCAAGCCTCGACCGCCAATAATTACCTGAACAGCCTCAACACGTTCGAGGCCAACAACCCCTATTACGCCAACACGGGGAACGCCAAGAATATCCTGACCGGGACGCTGAACAATCCGACGTACACCAACATGATGAGCGGAGTCTCGACGGCGGGAAACATGGGAACAGGCGCCGGAGCGGACTCCTACAACGCCATGAACAGCCTCTACGGGGTCGCGCCGGCGGCCGTGGGAGCGGCGGCGCAGGATTACAGCGCGGCGTCCCCGTATTTCAACACGTCGAACCTGATGCTGAACGAAGTCGGCGCGTTGCCCGGAGCGGACACGGCGCTCTATAACACCATGAACAACGAGAACAACAACCAGGTCAACGCGAGCCTTGCGGCGCGGGGCCTGAACGCCTCCGGGGTCGGAGCGGGAGTCTCGGCGCAGGAGCAACAGCTCTTCAACGAGAACTGGCAGAACTATCTGGTCGGGTTGCAGAATACGGGGATCGGTGCCGCTTCGACCGCGGCCGATACGGGAAGTGGTCTCAATGCAGCCGGGAACAACGCGCTCACCTCCTATGGCACGCTGTTGCAGGGAGGGTCCGGACTCGGGAACAATGCGTTCAACCAGACCATGCAGGGTGCCACGGCGCCGTATAATGCGTATCTGGCCAACCTCTCCACCCAACAGCAAGCGCTCGACAATTACGCCGGGTTCGTGAATGCGGGGAACAACCAGACCCAGATGGCGATGAACGACGCGCTGAATTATCTGGGACTGGGCCAGACCTCGAACAATAACATGACGAATGCCCAGCTCGGGACATATAACGCGCAACTCAACCAATACAACGCGAACCTCTCCAACACGCTAGGCACGTTCGGCATGATCACGTCGGGACTCGGGACGGGCATGGGACTCGCCCAGAATATCGCCGGGATGGCGTCTCTCGGGAGTGGGGCTGGGGCCTCGGGGAGCGGCCTCCCATCCTACACCTCGATGGGACCGACCTCGGGCGGAACACCTCTTTATTAAGGAGTAACGATGAGCGGGATGCCCAGCGCGGACTTCTGGCTGAACCTCGGGAAGTACCGGCAAGAACAGAAAATGCTTCAGGACCAGCAGAACGCCGGTGCCGACATGCTTCAGATGCTGGCACGTGGAAATGGCACGCAGGCGCCTCCGGTCGCTGCCGTTCCCCAAGCCCGACCTCTTCCGGCGGCGTTGCCCACGAGCCAGCCTGTTCCCGCTCCCACGATGCCGTCCATTCCGAACCGTTCTCCGGGTGTGCCTCCCGTTCCGACGAACGCGTTGCCGGCGGCGATGAACCTGAGTGCGCCACAACCCCCTCCCATGGCGCCATCGGTTCCGACGCCAGCGCCTGCCAACGGGTTGCCGGGGATGGAACTCTTGAACTCGCCCATCGTGCGTGCCCAGATGCAGATTGAGTCCAACCCGATGCTTCACCTCACCCAGATGGCCAAGATGTTCTACGCTCGGCATGGCGGCAATCCTCCCGTCGGAGAGCAGGCGGCCTTCATGTCGAACCTGATGAACCTCTTTCAGCACAGTCCCCGCACGAAAGGCATCATTGCATCCCTTCTTCCCTCTATTCTGGCCAACCAGCGACAAGTGTATAAAGACCAGCAGGCGAACCAGCGGACTCTTTACACCCAACAGCAAATGAACGACCGAACGACCGCGACGAACAAGAGCCGGGAGAAGATCGGAGCGGGGCACGACGCGGCCAAGGTGCAAGCGGCCAAGCTCCAGCAAACGCAGAAAAACTCGTTGAACGAGATTCGGTCCATGAAGTCGCTTCTGCCCACGATTCAGGACGAAATCCAGCAACAGCTTTTGATCAAGAACGACTTTACGCGGCCCCCTGCCGAACAGGCCAAAGCGACCGAAAAAATTCAGAAGCTGTTGAATCTGAAAGAGGATGTCAACAACAAGATTACGGCGCTCTATTCGACGCTGGGGCCGGGTTATGCCCCTCAGTGACGCCGACCTCTACCAGCGTTTCAAGGACTTGACGGGGAAAGATGCGTCCGCCATCCAAAAACGCGCCGAGAACGTCGGGAAGGACATTCAGGACTTTCAGGACCGCCTGAACTTTATCAAGCAGGAGACCGGCCCCTACGATCATCCCGCTGGTCCTCCCACCGCTCCACCCGAAAGCATTCCGACGGGATTTGCGAAAGGCTTGGCCACCGGCGCGTCGGACAGCCTCAAAGCGCTCCGTCGTCTCACGGGACTCCATACGCAGCTCGAAAAGACCCTGTCGGACTACGGACAGGTCAACCTCAAAAACTCGCCGAGCTATTGGCCTCGTGTCGCCGGGCAACTGATCGGGGAATTACCGGCGTATGCTCCGTCGGCCGCGTTGACAGCGGTGCCCGGAGCGGAGCCTATAGGTCTGGCCGGATTAGCGACCACGGGCGCCGCGATGAGTCCGGACCATCCGATTGCTGGAGCGGTGGGTGCTATGGTGCCCGGGGTCATTTCCAAGGTTCCGGCCAAGTCGCTTGTGCAGACTCTGGGGAAGATGGGCGCGGGAGCCGCCGTGCAGGGAGGGGCCACAGCCGCGTCGGGAGGCGATTCGAGGGATGTCGGCGTCTCGGCTGCGCTCGGCGCTCTTGTCGGAAAAGGCGTCAAACAGCCCAAGCGCGTCGTGGACACGTCCACGGAATCCGCTCCGACTCCGGCCCAGACTCCACCGCCTGTTCCAACTCCTATTTCTCCTGTTCCGAAGCCCCCAGGTCCCGCTCTTTCCGCCGAGCCGGTACGCAGTTTGCCACAGGGAAGCGGCAGCAAAGCATGGGTGCGCTTTCAGAACAGGCTCAAGGCCATCACGTCGGACTCGACCGGGCAGCCTCCCGTCGAAGCACCCGGGACCGTTCCTATTCCCCTTGGGGAGGCGTCTCGTCCGGCTCCAGTGGAACCCCCTCCCCCTCCGTCCGAGCCTGTTACACCGCCCGTTTCCGCCGCTCCACCCGAACCGCTTGCGGCGTCCTCTTCGGCTCCGGCCCCCCCTCCGTCTTCCCCGCTTGGTGAGATCGTGCAGAAGGTGGCCAAAACGACGCCGAAACGGACCGAGCCGACCCTTTCGGACAAGTCGCTCGCTTCCCTTGAAAAGAAGCTCAAAGCGCTCGGCGTCCATCTGACCAACGAGGAAGGAACCTTCGGGGACGTTCCCACGCAGAACGCCGACTATCGGAAGATCGCCGGGGAAGTGAACCGGGACAACAAGAACTATCCTCGCCTGAAACGGGACGACTTTACCGGCACGTCCTCTCCGGGTTTTCACGAAGCGCTCCAGAACGTCGGAGAATCGTACCGGGGAGCCGAAGGGTCCATTCGGCCAGAACCCAAAAACGCCCAATACTCTCTTCAAACCTTGCGCCGCTTGATTCCCGACACCAAACCTTACAAGATACTCAAAGACCAGCCGGACGAGGCGTTGATCGCCCACGCCGTGAAGTATGCCAACCAGACACGGGACCTGCGGCATCGGGCCTACGACGCGTTTGAGAAAGCCGTTCCCGGGTCGGAATGGAAAGCCCATCCGACGCGGTATGTGTTCAATATCAAGCACAAGTCTTATGACATGGGAGACGTGGAAAAGGTGTGCGAATGAAGTGCGGTGTGATTCCAAAAGAATACCGGGCCTTATACCGCCGTCTGGTGAAGAAGGGTCTGGCCAAGACCGTCGGACGGTTGCAGGGAAGCGTCAACGCCTTGGAGAAACCCGCTCCGGCCAACGTCGCTCCGGCCATTCTGAAATACAAGGAACACCTGGACCAGAACGTCGCCTCTGTCCGGTTCGCCGAAGCCCAGCTCGAACATCCCTCCACGCAGGCGCAGGGGGAGGCGCACGCCCACGAGCTTTATCAGAAAGCGGTCAAGAACTACGTGGCCAAGCGGTGGGAGTTTGAGCACAAATTGCCGGACATCCCGGAAGCGGTGCAGGCTCATCCGGCCCTTCCTCCTTCCCATTTCTACAAAGTCCCCGACTTCATGGAGAACCCCGAGTCCCCCATGGAAGCGTTGAAAGCAACGGACCGGATGAACCGCGACGCGGCCAAAGCGCAGTTTCTGTCGGAAGGCCAGCAGAACGGCGAGATCGGTTCGCGCGGCCCGGATTCCCCGTTCGTGAACCCCGAACACCCCTACCAGTCCTTATCCCTCCATCCGGATCATCTTTTTGGGGTGCATCCGTCGGTGAAGCCCATCTACGATCAAATCCTCTCCTATCACGACGGGGCGCCGGGCAAACTGCAAACGATTCAGCGGTCCATTATTTCGACGATCATGTGGAATCCCGCTTTCCACGCCGTCAATATCGGAGGGCGCTTCATTCCCCAGCTCTTTCGCGCGAAAGGTCTGAAGCGGATAGGTCCGGCGTTCCAGAAGGCTCTGTCCGACCTGAACTCGCCCCAGAAAATGGGAGAGTATGCCAAGGACGGGTTCACGCCGTACTTCCCCCACGGGTTCGAGGCCAACGACTTCGCCGACCGGATTTTCAAGCGCCTGCAATCGAAAACCGAAGGGAACCTTCCCCGCATGGCGGAGTTTTTCTCCAAATGGCCGAAGGTCCTCTCCACGGCCGTCAACACCATGGGACTGACCTATCGGCATTTACTGTATGACCAGTTTATCGACGAAGGCTTCACGCACGAAGAAGCCAGCGTCAAGGCGGCCCATGCGGCGACCGACTTAGCAGGGACCATGGGACGCGATATGTTCAAGGAAGGCGCGTCGAAAATGGGGGACTTTGCGCTCTTCTCCCTTCGCTACACCTCGACCACATTCAACCTTGGCATCAAAGCGCTGCGGGACGACAACGTGCTCCGCAAGAAACTCGAAATGCGCGGCGTTCCTCCGGACCGTATGGGGAAGATTCTCCTGTCGCAGAAACGGGCCTATCGCATGGCGCTCCTGCGGGACTACATGACGAACATGGCGATGGTGTGCGGCCTGAATTATCTCATGACCGCCTACAACCATCTTCCCGACAAGGACGGCAAGAAGGGGGGCCATTTTCCATGGCAGAATCCGGGAGCCAAATGGACCGAAGCCCTCATGCCAACCCGCATCGACTGGAAGCTCGACAACGGCCAGATGGTGTCGATCAGCACGCCGTTTCGCACCACGCGGGACTTGCTCGAATGGGTGAACCTGCTCACGTCTCCGTTGGACGCCGGACGACTCGGCATGAACAAGTCCTCCCCTCTCATCCACGTCGCACAGGACATGGTGAGCGCCGCCCACGGCGACCTGACCCTCCCCCGTATCGGGATGACCGATGCCAACGTGCTCGGGAAGCTCTTTGGGGACGTGAGTCCGGTCAACATCCAGAATATTCTCGTCGAGAGCGCCACCAGTCTTTACGGAGAATCCCTGCGTCCGCTTATCCAAGGAATTTACTCCGGCGTCACGCCGCAATCGCTCGAAGAGTTTGGCCTCTATCTGGTCGGGATGCAGACCGGGAAGAACTATTCGTCCGAAGACCAGTTTGACGCCTTGCAAGCGTGGAAAGCGAAGCAGGCCATCGCCCACTTCCGGAACAATCCCGCTGTGCGCCGGTTGCTCGAAATGCGGGACCCGACGACCATCCGCCTGTTCTACCAGGAGAGCGAGAAAGCGGGTCTCTCCCCCAAGATGACGAACCTCATGATGCGCTACCTGCTCACCCCGCAAACGGCGACCCGAAGCGGTATGCAATGGAAGGCGGCGCACCCGTGAAAAAATTGCTCGTGATGGACCGCTACGGAGCCGCTTTGGACTTCGTGCTTCGTGCCCGGGAGCATGGATGGGACGTGTCTTGGTACTACAAGGAGACTCCCCGAAACTCCAAGATCGGAGCCGGTTTGCACCCTCCCTTGAAGTCTCTCGAACACGCTCTGGCTCGCCTCGACGACCATGTGGTCTGGCTGGCCGACAACACGATGTGGATGAAGGAACTGGACCGGGCGCCTCACCGTATCGGACCCACGTTGGAAAGTGCCAAGCTCGAACTGGACCGGCAGGATGGACAGGCGTTTCTTCAGGAATGGGGAGTGAAGACCCTCCCGTCCGAAGAATTTACCAGCTACGACAAGGCCATCGCCCACGTCGAGAAGCATCCCGTTCGGTACGTCTCCAAACCCTGCGGGGACGCCGACAAGGCCCTGACGTACGTCTCCAAAAGCGCCTCGGACATGGTGTATATGCTCGAACGGTGGAAGAAGGCCAAGAAAAAGGTCGGCCTCTTCATCCTGCAACCGTTCGTCAAAGGCATTGAAATGGCGATCGGAGGGTTTCTCACCCCTGGGGGCTTCCGGGGACCGTGGCACGAAAACTTTGAATTCAAGAAACTCATGAACGGCGAAAAGGGTGTCAACACGGGGGAAATGGGAACGGTCTGGCATACCACGCACCGCTCCAAGCTCGCCCAGAAGATTCTCGCCCCGCTCGAAAAGGGTCTCATGAAACTTGGCCATACCGGTTATGTGGACGTGAATTGCATCATCGACGAGAAAGGGCGCCCTTGGCCGCTCGAATTTACCATGCGTCCCGGCTGGCCGTCCGTGAATATTCAGCTCGGGCTTCTTGGAAAACGGGACCCCGTGCGAGCATGGGAAACCGGAGCGTTCCCGGAAGGGACCTGCACCGGCGTGGTCGTCGCCATTCCGGACTTTCCCTATTCGAGCTATACGGCCAAAGAAGTGAACGGGGTCCCTCTCTACCATATTGACCCGCTCAGCGACCGACACCACCTGCTCGAATGCCAGCTTGAAGAAAAGGTTCCGAGCATGGAGAACGGAAAGGTGGTACGTGCGCCCCAGATTACCAGCGCCGGAGACTATCTCTTCGTTGGGACCGGACGAGGTGCAACCGTCGAGGTGTCTCGCAAAAAAGCCTACGCCGCCGTCGAAGAGGTCGAAATTCCCTCGTCCCCCATGTACCGGACCGATATAGGAGAACGACTTGGACGACAACTTTCTCGACTTCACGCCATGGGATATTCCACCACTCTCCACTACGGAAAACCGTCCCTCGAACGAGGATGAGTCTATCCACGTCTCGGAAACGGAAGCTCCCCCCACTCTCCCCGAGCTTCAACCCTATGCGATCGAGACCCTTGCGTTCATCGTCAAACTTCCGTTAGGCACCCCTCCCTCCCTCGACGACAAGGAAGCGACCGCCGGCTACCAGCGCTATCTGTCGATGAAACTGTCCGCTTCGGCGGAAATCCTGAAACACACGCCGCCCAAAAAGGACACCACCGACGAACAGGGCATGAAACTCTGGGCCATGATCGAAGCCAAAGCGAAAGAGCTTTCGGACCAGCTCGCACCCGGGCAGGAAGAATGGCGACGCAACCACCCGGAATGCTTTCCCCAGGTTATTGACGCGGACTCCAGTCCGGCTCCTGAAGAAACTCCGGTGCCCGCAAGTCTCCCGGCCGGGACCACCACGTCTCCGCACCCTTCCGACGACGAAACCATCCCATCTTGAGCAAAATGTCCGTCACACGCTGTTGCATCTTCCGGTCAATCCGGTCCGGGGTCGCCCCCAACGCCTCGACGCACAGATCGAAGACCCGAATCTCCCGGAAGGCATGGTCTCTCAGAAATTCCGTCACAGGAACTTCCCAGACATCCTGCATCTTGTAACCCGACACGTTGGACTCGTGGAGAAGTTTCTCGGACTCCGTGAGGCAATAGCTCGCATAGCCGTTGACCAGACTTTTCGCCTGCGCCCAGAGCTGAAGGCGAATCCGCTCCACCCATCGCACGTCAATCGGACTTTTCCGTCGTATCGTTGCCGGCCAGAACCGCCTTTCACCCGCCGGGTCGTTCAAAAATTCGGAAGAATTGGTGGTGCCGACGAACACCATTTGTCGCAGGAACCGTGTTTCCGTTCTCGCATAAGGCGGCCGAACATGGTCTTCCTGTTGCGAAAAGAATCGACGGAGGGATTCCGCCTGCGTCTTGCGCGTCGCGTCCAGCTCGGGTAGCTCGATAATCCATTTCCCGTACATGCCCAGAATCTGATCTTTGTCTCCTTTGAAAAGAGAGGGTTGGGCGTCGTCCCGGAACCATTCCGGAAACGGGGAGAGGGTGCGAAAAAGGGTGCTCTTATAAATGCCTTGTGGTCCCGACAGAATAAATACCTCGTCCCTTTTCAGTCCCGGTGTGCTCCCCCGCGCAATGCACCCCACGAGAAACTTCTTCCAATAGACCAGCTCGACGCCGGAGAGGCCCAAATGCTCGCCTGTCTCGGCGATGTAATTCCGCCCATCCCAGGTTGGCAAGGTTGCCAACCAGTCTTGCAGCGGGTTGTAGGAAAAATGTTCCTTGGCCAGATACAATGCCAACTCATGCACTTGCGGCGTGGTGAGGCGTATCTGCTCGGAGCGTCCCAGCTCGGCCCGGATATCCAAAATCTTCTCGTCGTCGAGCAACGCACCTTTCCATTCAAGCTTGTGCGAAAAGGAATTATATTTCAGATGCGACGTGAAGAGCGGCAAGGTTTTGCACACGTCCACCAACTGGTCGAACGCCATCGGTTTCTTGCTCTTCGTCTCCCGGATATCTTCGGAGCGCAACACTTCCCGTTTGATGATGTTCTGAAGAAAGCGCACGGTAATCTTGTCCGGACGGTCGCTCTTGTCGATGCTGTTCCAGACTTTCTCCTGCTCCGCGGGGTCAAACTTTTCGCTCAACGTCGAATATTTGTCCCACAGCGCCCGACATTCCGCCGTCTTTCCCGCCGCGCTGGTCAACGCAAACGCCGCATTCCGCCAGTTTGTCCGGTCGTTCCACCACTCGGGACCCTCTTGCTCCACGATGGACTGAAGCAATTTTTCGAGGTCTTTCAGCCGACCTTCAAAGATCGGCATGTCTTTGGCCGAGCGTTCTTCGAGGGATGGAAAATTCTCCGGGTCGATCAGGTTGAATTTCCCGGAGGGCGAGACAATCTGCACCGGAAGAGGCTGCCCTGTTTTCCAGTGCTTGGTGCCCGGAACCCGGAGAATCCTCGCAAAATCGGTGATGACGCCCCCGTCGGCCGGGGAGACATGCCCCATGTCCGTCACCCATTTTTTCAAAAACGCCGCCTTCGGTTTCCATTCCGTCGGGTTCAGGTAGCGGGAAAAAATCCAATAGACATGAAAACCCGCTCCGCTTCGCACGATGGCCGACGGAGCGACATGCAGAACGTGGGCCAGAGCCTTCAGGACGTTTTTGGCCTCGTCCACCGTCTTTGGGACCCCGGGAAGGGGAGAGTCGGGCTTGATATCCAGGTCCATGTAAATCGACCGGGAGAGGAACCCTTGTCCACTCTCTCGTTTCTTGGTCGAAAAAAGGTTGGGCGCAAAATACAAATCCCCGGTTTCCGCTTTCTTCGCAATCTCCTGCGCCGAGAGCTTGTGCCAGATCGTTTCCTTGCGGGCGCCCGGGTCCCGAGGCGAAAAAAAGTAACACCTGTAGCCTGTGGGGTGCTCCCACAACGTCTCCAGTAGCATCGGTTTTCCCCTTTATTACAGAGCGGCGAGGACTTGTTTTCGGGCGCGACCAAACTGTTTTGTCGGATAAGGGAGGGGAAGTTCCACCTTCCCCGCCCGCACCTGTTTCCAGACTTCTTCGAGTCGCTTCAGAGCCTTTTCCGGTGTCCGGAACCCGATGTTCCCTCCCGCGACCCACGAGCGAATCGTGTTCTCCGGAATATGGGTCAAATAGCTTAAGTCCGCAATGGTGAAACCGTGGGCGAGCATGTCGCCCACGATGTTTTTGTAATAGGGTGTGTCCTGTCGTTTTGGTGTCATGGTCGTCTCCTAAAAAGATTGAAGCATTTCGTCGATGGAATCCAAAGAAGGTTGGACCGGCTGGTCCTTGTCCGTCAACGGTGCCGGAGCGGGAACCGGGTCCGGGAAACTTAACCGCTCGGGTTTGGACTCGACGGACGGCGCGGGAGCGTCCCCTTCAAACGAGGAATGACGCAGGACCGCCTCAATGTCGTCCTTGTTCGTCTCCATGATCTTCATGTCCTGCTCGGTAATCCACCGGGCGGGTTCAAAATGGAGAATGAAATTCTTGTCGTACGTCATGCGGGTCACGACCTGATTCAGCCCCACCTTCTTCTGCGAGGCTTTTTTGACGTATTCGCTCCATTCATGCAACGACCCCGGAGGCACGCGCAATTCGTAAAAGAGAGCGACACCTGGCTCCATCACGACCACCTTTTTGTAGTCCGTGCAGGCTTTCGCTTTCTTGCCGTTCGGTGTAATCTTGCTTCCCCACAGGTTCTTGGGGCATCCTCCGCATTTCGACGCAATCGGCCCCTGAATGGTCGGAGAGGGCGCAATCCCGTCCTCGCTCCAACAATCGGGAAGAACCGTCTCTTCGGTTTCCTTGTACGGCTGGGAGAAGAACATCTTGGTCAATCCCGGAGCGGCATCGCAAATGATCAGCTCGGCCCATGTCCCCAACTCCCGGTCTTCCCCGTCATGGGACAGCGTGATGCGTCCTCCCTTCAGACTGACCCTCGACGCATTCCCGCTGGACGGGACGGCGAACTGCGCCCCGTCGTTCACTTCCATCTTCTTCAAAAACGAGGGCTTGGCCCCCGTCACCAGATCGTTTGCCATGATTCTATCCTCCTGTTTTTTTACGAAAAACGGGTTGCACAATGCCCCCCATCACCACCCCGGACGGAAGCTCGTGTCCCTCTTCCACCCAGGTTGTCAGTGCGTCCAGACTGGGACGACGCTCCAGAAAGTCGAGCCGGTTCTGCTCCCGGACAAACTGGTAAAACGTCTCCCAATCCTCGACCTTGACAGATTTGCGCTCTTGCAGATACACCGTTCCGTTCTCCGTCGCGTACGACTTCACCTTCTCGTCGAGCAACTTCTGGTGCGCCAGGGTCTTGATCTTTTCGAGGCGCTCCCGGTACGGTTTGAGCTTCTCGGCGAGCTTCGCTTCTTCTTGGTCGATGACACTTTTCAGGAAAAAGTAGCCTTGGACCAGAGCGCCTAATGTCGGTTCCATAGAGCCTCCCTTAAAACAAATCCAGTAACACCCCCTGCAATGTCTCCATGCTCTTGAGCCGTTGAAAGATCACCCGTTCGAGCGGGTGACTGATCAACTGAAGCACGGACACCGGTTTCTCCTGACCTTTCCGGTGTAACCGGCTGTTCCCCTGATAGAACAATTCCGCCGAATCCGGGGGGTTCGCCCATATCACGGTCGCCCCCTTCGTCAGCGTCACCCCATGCCCGACCGTGAGCGGATGGCAATACAACACTTTCAAGTCTCCCTCCTGAAACCGGTCGATCAGGGTTCGCCTCTCTTTTTCATGGGTATCCCCAGTGATCACTCCATAAGCATACTCTTTCGGAATAAAAGATGTCAAGCCCTTGAAAATCGTGAACACCAGCACGGGTTCGGCTGTCTCGTCGAGGATGGATGTAATCTCGTCCATGCGGTGATTCTCGATGTAATGCACCCCGTCTTCCCCGTACACCATCCCGGACAGAATCTGCAAGAATTTAATCCGGAGCGCCGCCTCGTGCGCCGCCGTCACCACGCCACCGGCCACCATGGTGCGAAACTCGCTTTTCAGCTCGGCCAGAATCCGCTTCTGGTCCCCGGTCAGCTCCACTTCCCGCTCCGTGTACGTGATCGGGGGCAAGTCGAGACAGTCCCCTTTGGTGTGCCGGATGGCCGGCGTCAGATACGGATACACGACCTTCTCCACGTCGATTCTCGGAAGCCACTTGAACCGGCTCACCTGGTACATGGTCTTTGCCTTCCACGCCCCCTTCCCCTCTTCCGTGGTGCGGAGCATGCGAGCGAGACCATGAGCATCCATCGGACCCTGCGACATGGGGGTTGCCGTCAGGAGCCACAACATCTTGTCCTTCGTCAGCTTGTAGAGCGCTCTCCACCGTTGCGTGGTCGTGTTCTTGACCACGGTCGCCTCGTCGATCACGTACAGGTCGCACGTGGACGCTTTCACCGTCTTCCACCAGTCGATATTGCCGATTACAACCTCGCAATTCAGGTCTTTGACCCCGATGGTCACGTCGCTCAAAAAAACGCCGGAAAGTGTCCTTTCCCACACCGTGTAGAGGGTGCTCTTTGGGGACACGATACCCACCTTTTTCACGAGACCCATTTTCCACAGTCGCCAGATCGACCATGCGACCGAGTACGTTTTCCCCGTGCCGGTGTCGTCGAGCACGAGCGCTCTCGGATTCAGCACCAGAAAGTCCGACGTTTCGACCTGGTGCGCCATCGGATGGATTCCGGGCGGAGCTGGCCAGCTCATCGGTTCCTCTACCACCCCCACCACGCCGTTCGTCCGGACGTAAGGGAGGCGCGTCAAATGGGCGCTCATCAGCGTCGAGTCGGTTTCTTCCCGTGCGACGGCCAAGGTGCCGTCACTTCGTCTTTTGTATTTCATGTTTCCTCCACAGCTCTTCCAGAAACGCCACCCGGTCTGTCACATAGATCGCTTTCCGGTAAATTTTCCGCACCGTTTCCGCTTTCTCGACGTACCCCCAACGACGGTCCGGGAACATCCTCTCCAGAAGACCCTCGATATACGTCAGCATGAGCATCTCGTTTGTTCGCCACTCCTGCGCCGCTCCCGGGTCCTCACGGTCCCACGCGGCCATCCACGTCCCCATGCCGCCGTCCGGCTCGTTCGTTTTGGCCAACAGCATGTCCACCGTCACTTTTTCAGCCATGCCACCATTTCCTCCACTGTCGTGTCCGGTGTTGCGCAGAACACCTCTCCGCCGCACTCCGCGATCATGCCCAGCTCGACCCTCTGGCTCATCGACAGCCGCCCGTGCGTCCCCTTGCACTCGACGGCGAGAAACTTCCCGTCCCGACAGATCAGAAAGTCCGGGATGCCCGAGCGCCCAAATCCTCCCGTCGCGGGCATGCAGTACCACGCCCCCGCCTCGTCACAGGCTTTCTTCACACGCTCCTTCACCCGCTTCTCCAACATATTTTCCTCCCATCCAGTAGAGTCCTTCCGCATACAGCTCCTGGGGATTTTCTCCCATCGCCCGAAGTTTCTCCGGCGCTTTCGGCGCCCCGTACCATTCGAGCGGGCACCCCTCTCTCCGAATCATCACCCCCGCGTCGCACAACCGGACCAGGTGACGCCGCACCATCTCATAGCTTCCGCCGGTTTTCATGCACCATGCGCCAATCGAACCCCGGAATCCCACCATGACCAACGCCACAATCCGACGGGCCAACCGGCTGCCCAGCCGGATTTTCTGTTCTCTCAGAGCGCCCATTTTTTACTCCTTTCCCCATTGCTCCGCCATCGCCCGGGCAATGCCCTCATACGTCCGGGAACGGTCTTTTGCCCGGTTCGGACCGGGCGCCATCTTGTGAATGCGCCCCTCTCTCCCCTCTACAATATTTGTTGGCACCAGCTTCGGAAGATTTTTGAGCCACAAACACGTCGCTTTCGTTTCTCCATGCCCGAATTGCCAGGGCTGAATAATCTGGTCCGGTTTCCGAATCCGCGTGGAAATAATGCTCACCGGATTCTCGATGGCGATTTTGGCAATCGGCGCCAGCATCAATGTTAATACAAACTCCAGAGCTTCGAGCTGTTCCTGACTCTTCTCCCGGAACCATCTCGCACCGGATACCGCCAGATGCGTACACGGAGGAAAGGCGATCATCAGGTCGCATCCGTTCAGAAAACTCGACTTCAAAATGTCCCGGACATCCGCCACAATATGATGATCGTTTCCGTCTTCCGACGGGAGAAGATCGCAGGACCACGCATCATGCCCCCGTTCCCGGAACGCCCGACGTACCACGCCGGAAAACTCGCACGCTACCAAGACCCTCATTGTCCCCTCCTACCAGAGCTTTTCCTTCTTCAGTTTTCTCAAAAACTCCACCCGCTCCGGTTTGTTTTCGAGCCGCCGAAGCCCCGTCAGGGTCTTTCGCATCACCTCTTCGTACCCTGAGCCGCTTTCCATCGCGTACACGATGCCCTCGGTCAGCTCCATCTCAAACGCGACCGACCACGCCCGAAGTCCCAGCTTCATGCGTTGGGCGCGTATCTCTTTACCAAGCGCTTTCTTCGTCGCCGCCCTCTGTTGCGCTTCCAGGGTCGGGAGGGGCTTCCGTCGCACCTTCTCGACGGGGACCACGGGGAGAGGCACCGGCGGCTCCAGTGTGTGACCGTGCAGGTAGCATGTCACAATGTCGTCCGGATGCCTCAGCGGGTCCCATTTTGGGGGACTGCCACACCTCGGGCACATCATGGCAACGTCCCCAGAAAGCGCAGTTTCCAGATCATGTAGACCCCTATCCACGCGAACAGGCTCGCCACTCCCACCGCCAGCCAAATACAGACCAGCAGCCCACGCGGTGCCGTTGGCTCGGGCGGCATGTCCCAGAGACAGGTTTGGCAGACCGGCATTTCTTTCGTCGTCGGATAGCCACACGTGTTGCACAAATACACGTCGCTACACGGATGCATGTCCATCACATCCCCCTTTCTTCCAGTCTCGCAATAATTTCCTCGAAGGACAGTTTTTCGTTGTCATTCCACTCCATGATTAGGTATCCAACCAATGCTGGATCTTGGATGTTTTCAAACTTGTTAACAATACGTCCTATCTGAAAAGGAGCCTTCAACGGTGTTTTCGTTGCTTGGCACCATCCAAGGTAAGCCGCACCCAGAGCGCAACATTCTTTAATTTCAGAAACATCCT
>JAEHJW020000182.1_pt1 | contig 28762 bp, 32 predicted proteins | sample 9271431 | NCBI WGS metagenome assembly JAEHJW02 | reverse complement strand
GAGCATCTTGACCGGGATACTATTCGACACGCCTTGCTTGAACAGGAGCGGGCCACCCTCCGTCGACCAATCCCCGAGCGTCCAGCGGTTGACATGCAGCGCATAATCCTGCGCCTTGGCGTGAGCCTCATCCTGCCCCATCCCGTGTGCTATCAGATCCTTGAACATCATACGATACGACGCGAGTGAGGCTGCGACGCCGTTGGCCGACCACATGTTCCGCTCAAGCATCCCCAGGCGTTGTACGACGTGATTGAAGGACGCCCCTACTCCCTCCTGCGAATCCCAGCGACCCAGATCCCCATCGATGCCCGTGTCCAGCATGCCGTGGTCCCTGAGAAAACCCAGCATCTCTACTTCACGCGGCAGCTTGGCGACGTGTTTGTCGATGTCCAGAGGCAGCGAGCCAATGACGTTTTTCCTACCGATGATTTTCGCCAGGTCCCTGTATGCGTTCCACATTTCTCCCCAAGACCGGCCAGCCCCGAAACGCCCGGATAGCGCCGGTAGCGTCATCATCAGCGGCTGGCTTAACCCTTGCAGGTAGTGCGCCGGCGTGGCGAGCAGGTTGTAAACCGAAGCCATGGCCATGCACTTGTCCTGCCACCTGCCACCGCCCGAAGAAAGGTTCGCTACGTGATGCGCCAGGATGGCGTTGAACGCCTTGGATTTTTCTTCGCGCTCATCCCCGCGCCCGGTATTCGATTCCTTGTGCATGCGATAGAGGATATCCGTCACATCCCCGCTATGCAGGATGGAGGCAATCAGGTGCGCATTAGCCCGTCCGTTTGTGGCGAAGGACCGTTTCATGTCGATGTTCTGCCCGGCGATTCCCCGGCGGCGCAGTTCGCTCTTCCTGGCGGAGCTCTCATGCAGGAGGGTCAGGTACATATCGGCAGCGGCTTTCTGAATCGCCCGTTCTGCGGGCTTATCCATTTCCATGTTCCGGGCCAGATCGCTGATGCGGCGCATGTACGCCCAAGGGACATGATTCTCTTCCCCCCACTTGGATTTTTCGATCACGTCCGCATTTGATCCCAACGCCCGCTGTGCCGCCTTGGCCTGGGCATACGTTTCGTACATATCGACCATGTGGTGGTCGGGGTTGGACTCGTTTTCGGCGATCCACTTCTTGGCTTCGTCTATCGAGCCCTCTTCCGATTCCCCCTTGGCGATGGACTCCATGTCGCGGTACTTGTCGGATTTGAACGACACGATCCAGTCGCCGAACCTGCGTAGGGGTGCATACGGCCCTTTGAGCTGCGTGTAGCTCTTGTCCACCTTGGCTATGAAGTCATTGCGTTCTTTGATGAGCTCCTGCTTCTTGGTGGGATCATCTTCCTGATCGATGAGATGCTGGTATTCCCGGCCCGCATTCTCCGAAATGGCGTTGAGCTTGGTAGAGTACGTGTCCATGCCGTGCTTGAAAACACTGTCCACGACATCACGGGCTTCGGGCGAGAGTTCCTTGTAGCGAGCAGCAAGTGCGGAGTCATGCAACGTCTCATCCTGGGAATCCTGATTCCAGTCGTATTTCCTGAACCACTTACCTTCAAGCGTGGCGTCCTTGATGAACTGGGAAACCGCACGGTCGGACTTCCTATCCAGGTTGTTCCATTTGCTGACCACACTGTCAGTCAGGTGTTCGATGTCCCGACGGATGCTGCCACGTTTCGAAATAACCTTCAGAAACTCCCTGGCAGACGGGATCTTGTCAGCGATCTGGTCGACGAGGTCATGCACGAATGAGAGTTTGTACATCCCCTTCTGCGCGACGTTGCGTATGGTGTTCGTAATGTGATAGACAGGCTCCTGCAGTCTCTCAGGCAGTCGCTCGATATTCCTCGCCACGAGTTTATCCTGCTCGGAGCCGCGTTTGAGGTCACTGTATTCCGTGGCCTTCGTGAGCATGCCTTTGGACTGAAACTCAGGACCGCCCTTCAGGGTTTCAGACAGCGCCTTATACAGCGGAGCGTCGGACTTCATGCCGACAATGGCCTTGAGTTTTTCAACTACTTCTTTCATCCAGTTGCCGATCCGCCCAAAAATGGAGTCCTTGGCCCCATACTGGCCCTCGAGGATGCGCGTGCCGTTCACTGCCCAGAACTCAGAGGGATTGACCAGTGCATAGTCATCATAGGACTGCAATTTGTCGATCGCGGAATCCATCGATGCCTTAGTGGGGAGAGCATTGGCTTCCATAATGGCATCGAGCATTTCTCGACGCTTCGGGTCTGCTGTTTTATACTCGGAGGCGATACGCTTGGCCCACTCATCGGTAATGGCCTTCTGCATGTCTGCAGGCATCATGCGCTCAAGATGATGCAAGATTTCGTGAACCGCAGTGGTGTCGCTTGCGTGATCTTTGAACAGCGTTACCAACCTGGCTGCTGGGCTGTACGAACCCGCAGACTTGGAACTTTCCGGGGCGGCCCGCACGGAAAGCGCAGCATCATTCAGGAGTTCCGGGTTCTTGGCGATCATCCATTCAGTGAAGTCTGCTTCTTCCGGCGAAATCCATCCGTTGCGCTTGGCGTTCAGCAACTTTTCCCGGAACATATCTGCCCCGCGCTTTCTGCCAACGCTTCGCGTGAGAACCTTCGTTTCATTACGCTCGATCAACCGGCTCGTGAGCGACTGAATTTCATGCACAACCTGTTCAGAGTTAATTTTCCCCGAATGGAGTCGGTTGAGCACTTTGGAAAGCCGTTGGGTAACGGCGATGCGCTGCCCCTTCGGTGCTTCTTTCGTCTCAAGATACTGGGAAATGATGCGGCTGCGAGCTTGATCTTTAGCCTCGTCTGACCATTTTTCAGATGCATCGGCGTGTTCAATCGGTTCCTGCTTATCCGCTTCAACGGCTTCCGCCCAATCCTTGGCTTCCTTGAATACTTCGCCGCTCTCGTCATGCTTGGCCCTCGACAGGTAATCCCTGGCAAGGTCTTTATGAGCAGGATCAGCCTCAAGCTTCTTGAGTCGGGCACGCAGCTTTATCCAGTCCTGAGCACGGAGCTTTTCTTCGGTTAGTTCAGGTTTTGGCTTTGCGGCGGTTCGCTTTGCGGGGCGCTTGCCGACTGCGGTTGCACCTGATTCTGCTGGGCTTGATCCGCGGTCGTCTGGTTCAGCTGCTGTTGCTCTTGCAGCTTCGCCTGTATCTCCTGATTTTTCTGCTGTTGCTGTGCTTCCATCTGCCTTAGCCCTTCCATCCCCATCCTGTACGTTGCGACGAGGTTGCGAATTCGATCCGTCATGGGGCTTGGCGTTCTCAGTTTCCCTGCCATCTATTTTCTCCCTGTGGGTATCCACGAAGTTCTGATGCAGATCCTCCATCTCGGCGTCCGAGATGTTATCGCTGGCCCACCCAGTATAATGTTTAATGTACTGTTTGCGGACAGAAGAGGGTACATCCTCCCATTCAGGCTCCGCGTTGGTACGAAGATCGTCCCAGCGGTGGCCCGCTTCCATAGCCAGTTCTGGGGACGTTTTTTCCATGTTGGCGGACAACGCCATGCGGGCTTTCGCTTCCTGAACCAGCGATCTAACGGCCTCGCCGTCATTTGATTCCAAGGCCCGAGTTACAGCGGTGTTGAGATCATCGTCGCTATACAGGTAGGTCCCATCTCCCTTGCGGGCAGCGGGGCGCTTCGCCACTTCCTTGTAGTTTCTGCCCTTGACCCCGACACCTGTGTCCGACTGGGTGCCCGCAGCGTTCTTGATAACCCCGATCCCCGAATTGGTTTGCCCAGACAATTCATTCTTGTCCAGTACGGCATCATCGCTCGTGCGAGGTGTCGTATCTTCAGCGCCCTCGGTCTCTCCGAGAGCTTGGGCGTGCTCTTCGGGGTCGCGGTCGTCTTCAGCAAGTGTATGCGCCAGCTCGCGTTTTTCGACTTCAGATCGTAACTCGGTACGAAGTGCATCGGTAATGCCCGCGGATTTGAGCCGCCCGCGCCACAATTCGGTTGAACCGCCATATCGATTTGACAGGTCACGCAGGGAGGCTGCATTTCGGCTGAGATCGATATTTCCTTCCGGGTCAAGCCCCATGAACGCAGCAGCAGCCATTTGGTGTTCAGCCGACATCTTGGCAATCAATTGGTTGATCTTGGCCGACTCATCGTCTTTGTAGGCTACATTTTGCCGAGCTTCTTCACCCCCAGGAGCTGCTGGGCGGTTCCCTTGCTGGTTATCTTGTTCGACCACTTGCCGACCTGGTTCTGCGGCTTGGCCACGGACGGCATTTTGACCGACGTTTTGGGCATTTTGATTGCCGGTACTTTGGGTGTCGATATCTTCACTGTCTTCGCCACTTGGATTCTCCTTCATCTGTTGAATTTGGTCCACGATCCGACGGGCCGTGGTCAGGTCTGGTTTTTGCAACTTCAGGGCAGACACGACGTTCTGCACCATATCGGGTACGAACTTGTACGCCGGGCTATCCGCCGGGAACCCGTCCAAAGCGTTGAGCATATCTGCGCCCACCTGAAACTCCGGTGTGTACTTAGGTGCAGCTACTCCCGTGGCCTTGTTGCGTATCGTCTTTGGACTCCCTGTCTTGGAATCGATTTCCCACGTAGGAAGCCCGAATTGATGGAACAGCGTGTTGGCGATATTCTCGTTGGCGGTAACTTCCTGCTGATGCTGCGCCTTGATGGCGTTGAGCTTGTTGATGGTGTCCTGGCGAACGGCATTCGCTTGATCCATCTGAGCGACCTGAGCCTGAGCAACCTGAGCATTGGCATCTTGCTGATGAGCCATAACCGCATCCACACTGGCAGGATCGGCTGGGGTTCCAAAATCGAATGTCGCTTGACCGGGTTGCGTTGTAGTCGCTCCAGGGGTGTACCAGTCCGGTGCCCCATTGGGTGCAGTAGCTTGCTCCCAGTAGGGGGTGTGCTCAGACGAAATAGCCTGTTCCACCCCGCCGTTGAAACTGAGCTGACCTTGATCCTGAGGAGAAGGCCCTCCAGGCTGAAATAAATCGGTCGGGTGGTGCATCGCCCCAATGGTACCCCCCATGAGACCCCCGGAGATGAGCCCTGAAACTCCGGCGTTCAAGTATGCAGCGTTGGCCGCGTCTCCGCTTGTGGGTTGATTCTGCGCCATGCGATCAAAGAATGCCTGCCCAACAGCTCCGCCGGCCATGAGTGCGCCTTGCTGCGCAGCGCCCGCTGCGACAGCCTTGGTTCTTCCTTTGTCAACCGCCCAGTCGAGCAGATCGTTCGATTCGTGCCCCAGCCCCATGAGCCCCTTGACTCCGGGGAATTCACCAACAAACCCTGCTACGGTGGCCGGGATGGAGTACATCGCGCTTGAGCCAAGATCATCATTGCCGTTCTGCACGTTAGCTGCGTAGTTTGAACCGAGATCCTGGCCATACATGGTACCTGCGACAGCAGCTTGGCCCGCACGGGAACGAACCGTGGCAGCGGCTTTGGCTGCAGCGGAGGCAGCTTCGTCTTTGGTGGCGTAGCTGGCGATCGCGTCTTCCGCGGCGCGTTTTCCAGCGGCACCGGCTAAACCCTTGGCGGCTAGACCCCCTATACCGTCGGTAGCCACCAGAGAAGCCAATGTTGGGGCAAAACTCCCAGCGGTGTGCGCAGCGTATGCCAGCGCATCGCCAACACCATGCACCCCGGAAAGATCGTCTGTCGGACGAGCATACATTTGCGAATCTTGCTGCTGGTTCTGGTAGGTTTGCATTCCCCACGTCTTGAGGCCCTGCAATCCTGTAGCATCCCCTGCTGCGGCGGCGAGACCCCCCGCATCGACCTTGAGTTCGTCGACGCCTTGATGAACCCCCCGCATGAAGTTGCCCATGTGGTTGGCTTGGTCGAGTGCATTCCAGAAGCTGTCGGGTACCTTATCAATCGGTGTCCAGCTTGCTCCTTGCGCGGGGTCCCCGCCCGTATACACCCACCCTGAGTTAATATCTCCTAGATTGGGCGGTGGTAGCGGCATTACTGTTGTCCTCTTTGGATCATCCCGGAAAGCCCCCGTATTTGGGCATCGATTGCCCCCAGCTGCGCCGGCTGAGACTGAGCCCAGTCATTCGGAGAGACATCAGCAGGAGGGCCTAACAGCAGCTGGGTTCGTTGACGTTGCGGCATCGCCAATTGATTATAGATGTTTGCATTAGGCCCGCTATATGCTGGGTAGGAGGGGGGCGCGTTGACAGGTTGTGCCAGCCCAGAACCGCCTGCCCCGCCATATTGAGCCGTCGGTGGAGCACTAGCAACACTTCCAGTCAGTCCTGCATCCTGCTTTGCCATGGCAATCGCCTTGGCTGGGTTATGAGGATACATCTGCGTGTATTGAGGAAGAAGCTTCGTGTACGCATCCAAAGCGGCGGTTCCTTTTTGACCCCCCGTCATCGACCCGCGAATACCGTATGACATTCCGAGGTTTTTCAGCTTGACGGTTTTTTGCGCGTCCGTGAGTGTTGGGTCTTCGTATATCGTCTTTGCCTCGGTCTGATACTTCGCCAGCGCTGCCGCATCTGGCCCTGACCCCTTCATGTTCCCGTAAAAGTTACCCATGTTCTGGATCTCGGCTTTACGAGCAGGTACCAACGCAGCGTTAGCATCGGCATTTGTCACTGCGGCCCCCACCATCCCCCGTTGATACGCTCCAGTCTGGTCGAGTTGCTGCTGCGCCTGACCCAATTGGGCAACCCCGGCGATAGGAGTCATGTCGTACTTCATCTGTGCGGAGTTGAATACATGGTCAACTCCGTTCGGGTCGGTGTAGGTATAGGTATACGCAGGGACTTTCTGTTCCGTCCCTGGAACTTGCCATTGGGTGCGCCCGACCTTGATTTGGTTCGGGTCGATGCCGAGTCTCCCTGATGGGTCGATAACCTGAAGCGCAGAAGCGGCGTCTCCGGCCTGCATGTGCTGAATCGCTTGTTCCCACCCTCGTTGCTGAATCTGCTGAGCAGCGGAAACATCGTTAGCTGTGAGCATGCCGTGCTCGGCCTTCACCCGCAGCACAGTGGAGATATACTGCATGTTGTCAGGGATGGTAGACCCTGGCCTGCCAGCCAAAGCCAGCGGGTTGTCCAGAGAAGGCATCGGAGTAGACGATGGTTCTGTCGGGGTCGCTGCGGGGGCAAGTGATGTATCCGCAAGCGACGGCTTTTGAAAAGGAGTCATCGCAGGAGCTGGGGCTGGAGTAGCGGGTGCCGGAGCACTCGACTGAGGCATCAACCCCCCAGCAGACATATCACCCGGTTGCGCGACTGCGTTCTGAACGGGGTTCACCCCCGCGTTTGCCGGCGCAAAATTCTGATTGACCGACGCTTGATCCGAAGGAGCTACTACCGTGTTTCCCTTGCTCTGCAGCCCCTGGACGGCTTTGGCGAGATCCTTTTGATACGCCTGGGCTTCATCGAATGTCGTTTGTGCTCTCGTATTCGCGGCCTGAGCCAGTTGCACCTGCTGCATCAGGGCGTAGTCTTTCGTGGCGTTTTGCATGCCCTGGGCTGCGCCCCCAGCGAGATAACCTATTCCTGCAAGTCCCATATCGATTCCTTCCTCGCGTTACAGCATGTTCATGTGGTGCGCCATCACCGCAGCCATACCCAGCTGGCCTAGCCCTGCCAGCCCTTGAGCCTGGTATTGCTGTTGAGCGTTGTATGCGTTGACCTGGGCGTTGTAATTGTTCGTGGCAGTGCCTGCCGCTCCGATGTTTACGTTCGCAGTGTTTCCATAGGCATTCTGCAGGTTCCCGTAGGCGCTGTTGACCATGCTCGCCGAAGATAGTGGCGCAGACAGTCCAGATCCCAACGCGCTTACGCCGCTCAACCCTGCACCTGTAGCCGATGCACCTGCCTGCAATCCAGTACCCGCGTAGCCGAGACCCAGCCCGGACATGCCCGCCTGCAGCGCGGTCATCTGGTTGATGGTGCCGAAACGGGCAGTGTTCGCCGCACCTGCGGCATTGGCCGCTTGTTGATTCGCCAGCTCGGCAGAAAATGCAGCCATACGGTTCGGGTCTCCGCCCATCCTCGACAGGTTTCTGGCTTGCTGTGCCGAGGCATTCGAGTTGCTCGCCTGAGCGAGGCCCATGGCTTGATTGGCAGAGTTGTTGACAGCGGTATTCGTCAGAGAATTGACCTGCGAGGTGTTGCCCGACGAGAGCGCTCCCTGGAGCTGCTGCTGTTGATCCGGGTTGAGATAGTATGAGCCAAGCGAGCTCATGGCCGCCTGGGTAGTGATCGGGGCGAACGTATTGTTGTACGTGTTGTTCAGGTTGCCCATCATGCCATACGCTGAGTTTGCTACATTCCCGGCCATGGTGTTGACGCCGCCCGCTGCGGACTGCAGATTGCTGACGTATGGCTGCAAGGAATTGTAGAGCCCCTGGGTAAACCCGAGGTTGGTATTCGCAGTGCTGACGCCTTGCCCCGCTGCAGTTTGAGCCGCCGCAAGATCCGTGGGGACCGATGCCGGCGCGGGGGGCGGACTGCCCCCACCCAACCCGAGAAATAAGGGGTAAGACATGAAGTCGATCAGGTGATGCAGGATGGTCATGACTACCTCAATACTTTCGTGTACAGCCGTTCAATCGGCTTGAAATCCATATACTCGAGCAGCGATCCGATATCGTTCGACAGCTTCGTGCCGGTGTAGATACGCTGAACGCACTTTTCACGGAGCGTCTTTTCTGCGTACTGAAACAGCCTGATCCCCACGCGCCCGTTTCGATGCTCCGGGTGAATGAAGAAAACGTCCGTAAACGCAGTCAAGCTGTCTCTGTAATGAGGATGGGTGTACACAAAGGCAATGTGATACCCAACCAATGCACCGTCTTTTCTGCACGTCACCAAATTCAGCTGCCCGATCGAGTCATGGTATTCGTAACGCTCATGGTCCGGGTTCAGCTTGATAAGGTCTTTATCGGCAGCAATTTCGTCGTAGTGAAGCTCGAGCAGCGCTGCGGCTTCATGTTTCCAGTCTGCGTACCGCTCCGATGCGTAGACGTACCCAGCCATTACCCCTCCGGCGTGGTAACGGGTTCTTCCACTTTCTTGGGCGCGGCCTTGGTTTTGGGGGAAGAAAGCTTCTCTTCCCATTCGGGCTCGATGATCCAAGCCCCGCGGTCACAGCGACCGATCTCGACGTTCCTGCCGTTGACAAAAACGATCAGCGCTGCTCCGCATTGTTCTGCACCATGTTCCTTGATAAGACGTTTTACACGTTCCATGCTGTCTCCTGTTAGATACTTTCCTTATACCACAAATATACTAACCTTGCAAGAGTGTTAGTATCTCGTTTATTTTTGACGCCAGCTGCGCGGTTGTCGGATTGGCTGGCAGCATCGCAATTGGTGTTCCGCGTCGCCCCTCAATGATCTCCAAATTGACTTTAAGCGGGTCTACGACTGCCCGAACCGCCGAAGGTAGTCCTTGCGTTGAGGGGATTGCGGGCTTCATCGCAGAACTTGCTTTGGCGTAGATTATTTTGTCTGTCATGATTTTCTCCTGGAGTTAAACCGCTCTGAGCCCCTTGGCCGTTTCTGCCAACAAGATCGACTGAATCGGCACATTCGTGTTGACCTGTATCCATGCGTTGTCATATTTCACGCCAGCCGGTAGCCGGAACATATTTTCGTTGTTTACTGTTATCGAGTAGAGCGGGATGTCGTTAGCGACCACCGTTATCCCTATTTGACCGCTGCCGGGAGCAAAATCGGTACGCAGGTCGTCTCCATTCACAGCGGTAGAATTTACAGGCTTCGTATTAAGCGCCCCGTACAGCCCCATCGGCCCCATCGTAGCGATCAGATTGGCGTTGTACGCCGTTACTGTAGCGTTGTGGGCGTTCACTGCGGCCAGGTCCTCGGCGTTAAGCTCGAACTCAGCGTCGATTTTGCCGCAGCCCAGGTTGATCGGATCAGGGTAAACCATTTCTTTGGACGTCCAGGTGGCAATCTGATTCGCTCCTGTTGTCGGATTCAGATCCTGAATGTAGCCCCCGTTTTGAACGTAGATATTTCCATTCGCTGGGTCTGACCAAATCTCGGACGGCACCATATTCAGCACGACGACACCGAAATCGGCGGAGATGATGAGAACTTCCTGGGCCACTCCATTGTGGTAGGCGTAGTAGGCGCTGTTGAAGTTATCCGCGATAAAGGTCGCCGGGTTCAACGCCATCCAGTCCACCTGGGAATACAGCCCCGAAGTCAGGATAGATTCACCAGCTGCACCGATTGACGCCAGCCCAAGGGTAGTCGGGTACACCACGGAACCCCCGAAACTCGTCATCCCCCGCTTTGACAGACACGGCCATGGGTAAGGCATCTTCGACAAAGTCATTGTAGAGGGATCAGTACCCGTCGCGGTGTAAGGAATCCCTTGGGTACCCACTACCACTGTTTGCCCGAATACCCCTAATGCAACCACCGGGAAGTCCGAAGTAAGCTGATACGCCAGCGGCCACGCATAGGGATGGTATGGGTCGGAGAAGCAGATAACGTTGCTGAAGAACCCCGCCAAAATGCCATTCGGCAGCGAGACGATTCCCCACATATTGGCAGGAGGCATGTCCCATCCGGTTGTCGGAATGGGCTCTCCCAGATCCACTCCGAGAATTGTATCCGAGTACGTGGTGTCGGTTACGGGGATCTCGGCCACGAAGTAGTAGGTCGAAGTGCCGTCCGATGCCGTTGCGGTCCGATAGACGCGCTTGGTCATATTGACAGTATTATGGGGGGCAACCCGTACCCATGCACCCCCCGAGGTGTAGGTCTGCGTTGTCGTAAGGGCGATAGTGACCTGGTTAGTGGTCGTATTAACCCCCGTCAGCCTGAAGGTGCCATTCAGGTCTGTCATACCCCCGACGCCGGAAAATGTCAGCGTTTCGTATGCCCGTATCCCGAAAACGCTATCCAGTGTAACGGTCGTCACGCCGCCTGTAGAGGCTGCGGCTGTAATGGTTCCGTTATTGGAAGGGGCTACCTGCATACCCGAAATCGCCCAGGTGTCTGTAATATACCCCGTTAGCAAAGCCGAAGCAGGCGCTGGAGCGGATTCCTCGCCATCCTGTGTTACGAATGTGTAAGTGTAGGCGCGAGTTTCCTGGGTACCAGATCCCCCTGAAGAAGTGACAGTGGGGGCCGCAGTGGGGGGGAAAACCCCCAGAACATACCACGAATTAGGGTAAGGCTCCGCACTTCCGGTCGCCATCGACAAATCAGTCTTGCGCGGCTCGAACTGGTCAGATGTGAAGCATATATGGAATTCCTGATCCCCCAGTACCGGCTCGCGGACGACATCTACGTCGCTGTCCCAGGATAGCCAGTAATCGTTGGTCCCGGAAAACATTCTATATATCGACTTCGCCCCAGTGCTCGACAACGTGGCGTTGATATCCTGGGGAATGCGCATCGGATCGATACGGCCTGAAGTCAGATACATATTCGAAGCGAACGAAGCTCCGTTATCAGGCAACAGTCTGTAATCCATGCGCGGGGTCATGCCAGTGAACGCCTGAAGGCGTATTGCAAACTCCGATGAAAAATGCGGAAGCCTCACCGATCACTCCTGAACCGGCTGTGACTTGGCGATAATCTCGGTTTTCCTGCTACTCCCTGCGGTTTCCCCAAAGTAATACTGCGATGCCGCCTTAGCTTCAGCCGCCAGGTAGCCTGACAAATTACCAATCAGCACCCAGCCTTCCTTGGGTACCTTGGCGACCAGATCGCCGAATCCCATCAAGGCTACGACTTGAGCGATCGACATAATGAAGAACCCGCCAATAATCATGTATGCCAAGTGCGAAGGCGTTTTATCCTTGACGACTTCTTCCCGCTGTCGGGCGCTGTTGCGATCCTGCTCGACTTCTGCCGACATGGCTTCTTCATGGGCGAGTTGCATCTTGGTGAGATCAACGCCCATCTGTTTCATCAACTCGGCATGTTTCTGATCCGTAGCTCGAACGGCAGCTATGATATCCGGCGTCATGTTACCTGATTGAACCACTTTGGTAATTCCATCGACCCCCGCACCCTGAGCAAGCCCGAATGCCGACTCGAGTGCGGTTACTGCGGTTCCGGCAAGAGGCGACCCAAGCATGGTAGCGAGCGTTGGAGCGATCGTTTCCAGGACGGAAGTGAGATTGAAGCTCATGTCTGGATATCCTTTTCGAAAAGCGCTTTTTCCTGAGCGCGGCGTGTAACCAGGCCATTAAGTATCTTACCATCCGCATGTACCCACTTACCGAACTCGCCTGCCGCCCCCTGATAGTCTTTCGCATTCAGCAGTTTCAAGAGCGTGCTGGTGCGCAGTGCATTTTCTCCAAGGTTATAGGCGAAGTCCACCAAGGCGTCGAACTGGTTTTGCCCGATCGGAACCTTGACAAGTCGATCCACTGCAGGGGCGTACTCTGTGTTCAACTTGAACATCATGAGGTTCACTGCATCCTGGTGAGAAATGGGTGGGTCATTCAACGTCACGGCGGTCCCGTCTTCGTAGTGCGTGGACCCGATGCCGATGGTGGGCACCCCAGCTGGACAAAGATACGGATAGGGCTTAAATCCTTCATCCGATTCTATGAGGTTGACACAAGCTTCAGAAACCTGCATGGCTACTCCTATGCGTGCGCGAAACGATCCTTGGCCTTCGGCCCCTGGGTTTTAACGCCCCGGAACCACCCTCCGCAGTTATTGCAACGGTACCTTTGGTAGACCCCCGCCTGCGTGTAACGATATCCTTTGGCGATGTACTTGTCGTGGCCGCACTTCGGGCAGCCTTTCACATCTGGATTATACAACACTCTGTTAGGATGTGAAAGCACCCAGGGTAGTAATTTGTTGTAGACTTTTTCGAGAAGCACTACATCCTGCTTGTTGTAAGCTTCCATCTCTTTCCACGCCTTGGCTTCCCCCGCCATGCAACCTATCCACAACTCATGGCCGCTGTGCTTGACTTTCTTCCCGAGGCCGAGGGCTTGGGCAACAAAATCCAGCTTGTTCGAGGTAAACCTGAACTGTTTGCGAACGGTTTCCAACAAGTCGATCTGCTCGTAAGTGGATGGAGGTGTCCATCCTTGGAGCAGGAATTCCTTGTTCAACGTGGGCATGTCGAAGCTTTTACCATTGAAATGAACCACTGCATCGGCTTCGTCGATAAGTTTGTAAATCGCTCGGAGCATTTTCTTGGGGCTGCATACATTCAAGGAGCCGAACATGATTTCGCTTCCCCCATGCCATTTTGCCGCCCAACACATAACGTAGCCTGCGTCGATGATCTGGTTGATCCCGACATTCTGTTTCCACAGCCCCCACACATGCACCAGGTTAGGGGCTGTCTCTATGTCCAGAAGAAGTATCTTCACTGGGGTCCTTTCTAACGTGTCTCAATATCTCCAACTCCCGTTCGCTATCTTCTTCCATGTGAGCGTAGATATTCGACAATAACGTATGTTGGTCAGTGATAATCATCTCGATCGCTCGAGTGGCTACCAGGATGGCGTGCAGCGTTTCTCTCTGGATCTCCTCTTGTCTATTCTGGGATATCATCACGATAGGTCCGGTATAAGCCGCCTGAAAGCTCAACATCAAGTTGAGAAAGATGAACGGGTAGACATCCCATCGATTACTTCCGGGGAGCAGGATATTCAACAATACCCAAAGCGTCAAAAGAAGCGTCTGGATAATCAGGAATCTCCACGAGCCTAAACGCGCCGTAACCTCATCTGCGGCGCGTTGCCCGAAAGATCGGTTATCCATGTCTGAAGGATAAGAGCGATTCAAACATCATTTTCCATGAACACTCAGGAACAGCATGACAAGCGCGGCTACCGACGCCACAATCGTCCAAACGAGTGTTTGCCTGGCAGTGCTCAAGCTGGCATGCTCGGGGACGGAATTGAGTGCAGGTTTGAGCAGCTCGTTGATATCGCTTTTCAAATCCCCGAGATAGGCGTAGAATTTGTTGTGCAGCTCCTGTATGTCATCGTGGGTAGCCGCCATCCCAAGACGTTCCCGGATTGCTATTTCACTGGCGCGGAGCTCGGCGAGGACACCGGCGTGGTCCTTCAGCGTGTTCCTGTGCTCTTCCTGTTTTTGGGCCAAAAGCGCAATCCGCTTATCGTGGTCGCTGATCTTGTCGCGGATTTCACTAGCTTCCATGCATAACTCCCGATGGTTGTTGATTTTTAAGGGTTCGTCCAAGTAACGGCTTCGACCGCCGCGACCGTAGTTGCTGCAGCAATATCGGAAAGCGCCTTCGCGTAGGTGGATTGTTGCGCCTGAATGTGAGTTACCATATCTTTCTGCACCTGCTGAGCTTGTGCTGTGGTGTGAGCAGTAAGTGCCCAAACTCCTGAGCTACTCATGCACCATAAGCTGCCACCACTGATTGCCGCCAGATTGATATTTGCCTGATCGGTAGCCTTGCAGCCATAGGTGTTCGCAGCTCCCAGCGCCGAAGAACTGAATCCAGCCTCGATTGCCGACTTGCACGATGACGCCATTAAAGCCGATTGACTCACCTTTGTCGTTGCAATAGCCGGATCAACAGTAGCGACCACGATGTTATTATTCGAATCAAGACTCAACCAGTCTGCGTCTGGAACATCGTAGGCAGTCCAGCTTGAGTCTGGCTGATCCAATCGTGATGCGATCGTGTACTGAACTGGATTATTGTAAGTATGCAGTTTGGCGTAGATCATTATGCAATCCTCTCAACAAATACATTCCCTGACGGACAGTTTAAAATTGTTCCGAGCGAAGTCCAAACGGTAGTTGCGTCGTTTGAGGTAGAAAAAATCGTACCTGCATACGAAGTTGTTCCATCGCTTTGCGCCATTGTTGCAGTGCATCGCTTGGCGGCAGTGTCCGTACAAACGATCGCATTGCAATCTTGTGCAGTTAACATAGAAACGCTGAAGGTTATGGCTTGCGTAGAGGAACTCCAACTCCCGGCAAATGTGCTATCACTTTTCACCCAGACGTATGTGTAGAAGTATGCGCCTGTATAGTTAGTATTATTGACCTGTAACTGCACTGACACGGCTTGCCCCGATGCGGTTGATGTGATTTCAAATCTGTACCGTTGTAGCGTATTACAGGCGATGTTAAGTGGGAGATTAGCTACTGCCGAAGGTGCATACCGGCACTTTTCACCAACATGCAACACGATGTCAGTAGCTGAATTATTTACAAATACTTCAGCAGCAGGAATGTATTTACAAATCCAAGCGCCGGCAGTTCCGCCGACTCCAACACATCTGAGATAACTACCCGGATTCATCGGAAAGGATGTTATTCCGGTAATTCCATTCACAGTCATCGTGTCGGCAGAATTACAGGCAACAGGCGCATTGATAACCTGAGACTCGAAATCAATCACATAGGTTTGACCGCTAGTAAGCGTGGAAAGCGCCGGAAGCGTCTGCGTGGTGATTGCGGTGATGTTGTTCACCGAACCCTGATAGGTTGCATCGAGAGTGGTATTGGCGGAAAGAGTGTTGATTTTTAGGGGGCCATACCTGAGATCAAAAGCTGATGCATTCCCAATTCCAACTAGATTCGTGGCGGTGGCGGCATTCCCTGTGATACTGATCCCCCACGTCGACGTGAGAGCGCTCAAATAAGCAACGAGCGACGATTTAAGATTCCCCCAGCTTAGCTGGGCTAGAGAAAACCCCGCTGCACTGTCCCCAAGCGGCAGAATATCCAAATCCGCCGGGGTAGCCTTGGCTGGGGCTGTTGTATAAGTTTCCGTGATGGCGTTGGTCCCCGCTGCCACCACATCTGACTTGTCGTTGAACAGCGCTGCAGTCGGCCTTAGCTCGAACACATCCCCACTATTCCATGCCAGGGCAGTCGTACCATCCTGACCACGCACAATGGTCATGGTGTCCCCAGACACCGCAGTGACCTTGACCACTTCCACCGCTGCGCTGCTATTGGTCAAGGTCCCCCAGAACCATTGCCCTGTTGCCAGTAATGGGAACAGGGCACCCGCGCCCGTAGTTAGGATAAGCGAAGTCGATGTGGTAGTAATCGGCGACGCTAGGGTGCTGGAAGCGTTATTTTTTATCTGTACCGTCATGCGTTACCCCTATGGACTGACGGGTCGCACGCGGGTCGTAGCGCGTTGCATACCCTTGTTGATTTCGATCGTGGCGGCTCCAATTCCTTCCATGAACTTCTGGGTGTAGAACACTGCCAGCTGGGGGTTGCTCCAGGGCTTTGCCGGCATCGCCATCAACGCCCCTTTGACGCCCGCCGAAATAACCTCGACGTACTTGTTGTATATCCAGCTGTCGATCCCCGTCTGAGTGCGTTGGGGTCTCAATACTACGCGCAGTGTAATACGCCCCGGTCCTGCACTGGCTTCATCCGGGATAGGGACCAGGCGGAAGGTCGTCTGGTCTGAGCTCAGGTAGTTCCTGGGCGCATCGACGTTCAGGTTCCACTGAGGGTATCTTCCGCGCATCTGGTCTTCACTCAGCGCTGCGAGATCCATGCCGTCGAACCACATCTCGTGGATACGGGCTACATCGTAGCCGGTAGGAGGAGCCAAGGTGTAGGTAGCTTGGTTGAACACCGTGTCGATGGGGGTGTGATCCACGATCATGATCCCCGACTTGTCCATGAACTCTATCGTTTTGCTGATGATATGCAAGTCCACCAACTGGGTAATTACCTGAGGCAACTCCGGCAGAATGTAGTCGTAGAAATCGCTCCAGAGATTCATCCGATCACCTTGTCAAACGCTGCTATGAACGCCGCGGAACGCGAATCGTCGACGAACTCGTCGTCTATCGCTTCTGCTCTTCCGATAATGTAATCCGCTACAGCAGGGACCAACTCATCCCGAAGCGGGAACGTGTTGGTTGCAATAAGATTGCCCGGCAGTGAACTCCACTGCCCGACGAATTGGTCTGGTCTGCGATTGCGCACGCGCAATATGGCGTCGTTGAAATAAGACAGCAGCGCTGTATCGGTCTGACGCACTTTGGCATCGTCGTTGAGCGCGTACCGAGCTTTGTCTAAAACGTCCTGAACCAGATAGGTCATATTCAAGATGGGGCGTTTCCGCCCCGTCCTTTAGAGCGTGTGGAAGGTCAAACCGTTGTCCACGCAGACCAGCGTTACGCCCGCTGCCACTGCGACACTGACTCCGGCGTTCGCCGCACCGCCGTCGATCGTTCCCCCGACAGGAGGATAGACTGTGGCTGCGTTCGCGCCTTCGTTCTTTACCCTCAGCACATCACTGTGTCCGCAGTTTACCGGAAGAATAACCCCCGAACTGGCCGCTGCCGTGCCGATGATGCTGATGCTCTTGGTGAGCTGATACGCCGTTGCCTGAGTCGTGCCCGCTGCGGTGATGCCGTTTTCGATCCGACCGTTGATCGATTCCGCAGTGCTGGCAAACAGGCCGCCGGCAACCATTTCGCTTGCTAGTGCCATATTGATCTCCTTGAAGGAGGGCCCTTCGGGGCCCTACGATTACGCTACGACTGCGAGGGCCAGCGACTGGGGCTTGACCACGTTGTAGCCGAAGATCTGCAGGCCGCGAACATAGTCGCCGAAGTCGTTCGGGTTGCGAACGGTTTCGACCTTGTTCATCTGCGACACAAAGCTGATCGCGGATTTGTGGCCGGCGATGAGCGCCCTACGCTTCAGGTTGGACGTAGAAGTGATGGTGCTTTCCGTGCCGTCACCAGAGAGCCAGGGGGTAGCCGTACCTGCAACTGCCCTGGGCAGGTTGTTGGACACATACACCGTGAAGCGGTCGATCGCGCCGATCTTGCCGTTCCTGATCATCGACTGGGGATCGCCCATGAACTGGGCTTGCGCCAAATTGGACTGCATGAGGATCTGCCTGGTCAGCGGGTCGATCACGAGCCAGCGATCGGTCTCAGGGACATTGTACTCGTCCAGTGCGCCAGCCATCGCGGTAATGGTCGTGAGCACGTTGCTCGCGGAGAGCGTAACGGGTGCCGTGTCGGAACCGAGGTTGTACGAACCCGACTGTGCGCCGGCTGCAGTACCCTTGTTTGCAGCGTCTCCGTTGAACGCGGTGTTGTACAGCGTGGTCGAATCCACAGCCACCTTCATCTGCATGGAGGCGTCGTTGCTGAACACATCCATGAGCTTGGGGTCGGCCTGGTAAGCCAGCACGTCGTTCACCTGGAAGGCGAAGTACTTGCCATGCGACACCTGGACTTCGACCGTGTTGGGGGTCGGAACCTCGTAGGTCAGGTTCGTGCCGACCGTGTAGGTGCTGATGGAAATATCCGGGATGTTGTTGATAATCACGGTATCGCCGAGGTTCTGGACTTCGCCTTCCCAGTCGGTGTTGGCGATCTCGCCAAAGACGGACGCGGTGTAGAACTTCGCGTTGAGGCGGCTCGACCAGAGGGTCGGGATAAATGTGCCCGAATAAGCGGGGCTCGTATTGAACGGGCTGTTGACTCCAATAACTGAGCCGGGGGTAATAGTTGCCATGTGTTACTCCTAATCGTGTTGGTTTACCATCGCACTCTGCCTTCCAGCAGGGCGATATCGAGTTCTGACATCAAGCGCTCGGCTTCCTGGACGCCAACTTTTCTCAGGTTTCTCGGGTCCAGGAGGGCGGCATATTCTGCACCTGTGTACATCTTTTTTTCCTGGCTAACCGGGGCTGAGTTGTTGGCTCTTCCTTTTCCGGGCGTTATCTGGGACTCAAGTTCTTTGGACGGTGACGGCTTGGGTGTTCCGGTCAATTCCTTGTAAGCGGCGAACAATTCTACCGTCGCTTCCAGATCCAGTGCGGCGCGTGCGGCGTTCAACATCTGCTGCCGTGTTTGCCTGACACCTGGGAATCGGCCTTCCAGCCATTCCAGCCACTTGGCGTCCGAGTTGATGTGCTCCCATTCCGGCACCCTCGCAGCCAGCTTGTCGAAATACCGCTCTTCAGCGGTGCTTGCGACCTGTGCAGCATTCGTGTTCACCACTTCCCCATAACTGGCCAGCTTCTCGGCCAACTTATCGATGGTGGCTTGCAGCGGGGCTGCTACCTGGCGAGCGATTCGTTCCTGAAGGGCGACCAAATCGGCTCCAAATTCCTCTTTGTCCTTCTCCGTTACCAACGGCTCTGCTGCGGGGGGCGGAGAAGCGTGCTTCATCTTCTCGATTTCGGACAAGGCGGCTTGCAGTGAAGTGGACAACTCGTTTACCTGCGCCGTCAGGCGTGGCACTTCCGCGTTGAACTTCCCTTGAATCGTCTTGTACCGTTGCTCCCAGTCAGTCGCGGGGGTCGGCTCCGGTTTTGGCTCCTCGGGTGTCGGAGCGGGTTCTGGTGCGGGAGTGGGTTCCGGTTCGGTCTGCTGTATCACGGGTTCCGCCGGAGCGGGTTCCGGGTCTACTGCGCCGGTCAACTGTTTTTCCAACTCTGCTGCCTGATCCAACTGCCTCTGTACTGCCCTCGGTAAAGCCATTTCATGTCTCCTTCGCGCCAACTCGATCAAGAGCGCCTTACGGTGTGCCCATGACCTAAATGGTCTGCTACGGTTGCTATCCTAGAACGGGCTAGGCCCCAAACTTCGCTGCCAGCTTCGGCGATTCCTCGATATCCGCCAGCAGTTCCACCAAAAATTTCAACTTGCCCTGCATCTGGCGCAGTACCGCTTCATCCTGTACGTCTGCCATTCTGGACACTGTTTGCTCCTTTTCGCGTTTCAAGAAGCCAACAAACTTTTCTTCGTTGCGGACCCGCGCAAACGCATGGGCCTCGAACTTGTCTGGTTTGGTCAGCAATTACTTCTTGCCGCCTTTGACCTTGACCGCACGCGGATCGGCACTCGGTTTCTTGCCGGAGTTGCCTGCTCCGCTCTCGACGGTCTTGAACTCGCCGGAAGGAGCCGGGGGCTTTTGGCCACCGCCAAACTGTTTTCCGTCGCCGTACTGGAGTTCCTTGAGTCCCATGGTTACTTCCTTTTCTTGTTGACAGCAGCCAATTGCTTTTTGTCAAGGGCTTTGTCCTTCTTGGAACCTTCCTTGACGCCGGGTTTTTCCTTGTCGAATTTCGATTTCTCGAACTGTTTCATGGTCATCTTGGCCATAAAATTCTCCTTGAATGCCTACGTTATACCAGACTTGCTAACACATGTCAAGTGTTAGCTACTTTTTCTTGCCACCATGGTAGTTCTTCATGCCAGGGGCGGTTTTGGTTTTGCGTGCGAGCATTCCAATAACGCCGCCAGGTACACCCTGGGCCTTCATCTGCGCGGCCCTGCCACCCATGCCAAGCTTGTTGCTCTTACCATCGAAACTACCGGAGGTTTTGATCTTGGCCATGATTACAGATGCGCTTTGAGCGCTGCGAACAGGGCATCGATCCTGGCTCTGGCTTCGCCTTCGAGCAGGGTGATTTCTGCTTCGATTTTCTGTACCAGAGTTTCCTTCGGTGCGGCTTCTGCCACGGGTGCGGCTTCTGCCACGGGTGCGGGTATTGCGGTATCTTCTGCCATCATCGTCTCCTATCTAGGTTGGGGTTGAAATTGATCCACTACTGGGGCACCGTTCATCAAGTTCTGCCCCGATCCTACATTCATCATCGGGGCTTGCGGTCCTGGTTGAGCCCCTGGCTGCCCCTGCGTCATCGGAGCTTGTGGGCCCGGTTGAGCCCCTGGCTGCCCCTGTTGCTGCATCACTTGTTGCATCTGCAGCGCATGCTGCTGTTCAAGCTGCTGCTGGCCTTCCTTGATCTTCATCATGGTATCGCTCGGTACGATTTCGTCCGTATCCATGTCCAGGGTTTTCGCCACAGTTCGGAGCAGCGCTGCCACCCCTGGTATGCCCACGATCTGGTTGATCTCAGGCGACTGCAGGATCATCTGCAGGAACTCGTTGCGACGAACCTGGGCCTGTTCCTTGGCTACCAGCTGGTTGGCCCCCATCGGGATGATGTTCACATCTCCCTTCAGATCCGGGTCATCGGAGTACCGCATGTTGTAGTAGTACAGCCTGTCGATAAGTGGCCGGGTGACGCCGATGTCGATGTTCCCGATCACTTGCTTGATCGTCTTGCCCGCGTTCGAGATCATCATTGACAGCCCCGACGCAGTACGCCCTGCCCCACCTGCTCCTTCAGTCCCCGTCATGTAACGAGGAACACCAGAATACTCGTCGGCGAGCAACGAAAACTGTTGATACACCATCCACAATTCCTGCACGAAGCTCTGCGGCTGGAAAAATGTAATCGGCGTGTCGTTCCCCCCGAGCGGATCGGAAGTCCCCTGCCATATCTTCCACGGGAACATCTCGGTGATGTCTTCCCCAGGCGGCATCCGGTCGGTATTGACCCACACCTGAGGGCCTGAGGATATCCCCATATTGTTCGCCAGTGCCCGTGCTGCGGCGTTGCACATCGTCTGGGTATCGCGCACCAGGTCGGCAACGGAGTTTCCCCAGAACGCGCCAGGTACTTCCTCATACGACGCCTTGTAGTAAGGGCGTCTGCCCAGCGGATCGGGGTTCAGCACAGCCTTGATAACCCAACGCCCGATTACCCATACCTCGCACTGATAGTCCTTGGTCTGGTCAGGCACTTGCTCCTCATCCATCCCCCAGTCCACCAGATCCTCGCCTGAGACATGCCCCCAGAACTGCAGTGCGTCGATCAAGTGGTCGGGGTTGGCCAGAACCTGCGCCCCGCTCTTTCCTTCAGCCACGGCCTTCCCTACGTCGTTGGTGAGCCATTCCCGCAACCCCCCGCGCCCATATTCATCGATCACGGCCCGAATCGCCGCATCGTTGTACCCATCCACCCCGATGAGTTCGTTCAGATCCTGCCGGGTAAGCCGATGCCGTTCGATCAGGTATCCGTCGTCGATGGACGACGCCTGAGGAGAAGGGTAAATGTTGTACGGGTCGACACGTTCCCATTCGAGCACCATGGTCGTCTCGATCTGCGGCACATTGCCTTCCCATTTCATCCTGGGCTTTTTGCGCACGACCGGGCCTTTCAGGAACGCCGACGGGAATGTGACGATATCGTCCAGAAATGCCGAAAACGCATCGTACCAGCCCCCTTCATCGAGCTGGTCTTCCATCTTTTCTTCCATGTTCGCCGCCATGCGCTTGGCGGAATTCTCGGTTTCCGCGATGATCCGGTCATGGACCAGCTGGCGAGCCAGTGCGATCATTTCAGGGGTTGGGGGTAGCCCGTTTGCCGTGGTGTACTGCTGGGTTTGCTGGGCTACCATGGTATCGACAGCCTGCAGCGACTGCCCAGACAGCGACGGAACCGGCGACGGCTGCAAAGACCAGGGTTTGTCCGAGCCCGTACCCAACAGCGTATCCCGGAGCCACGATGCCGCAGCGCGGCATTTCGTGGACGTGAGCATCATGAATATCTCGGAGCCGCCCTGCTCCCTGATTTTTGCCAGCACAGGCGGGTCGTACTCGCCGCGCCGCTGCCGTATCGACTGCAGCATGCGTTCTTCCACCGTGATCTGTTTGGCGATGCGTGCGTCCTGCCAGGAGTGCCTTACCCTGCCGGCAAGACCCTGTATAACAGGTTCGGCCTGGGACTCAACCGCCTGGGCCCGTTCTTCCTCGAGCATCTGTTTCAGCCCGACCATTTTCACCACACCGCCCGCGTAGGCGGTCAGCTGGGGGGTCGTTCCTGATGTCGACGGTCCTACCAGTCCGGAGCTGGACGGCGCAGGCATACCTTGTAACGGGTTTGGCGTTGTGAGCATGGGCTTCTCTATGGACTTACTAACACCTTATACCATACAAGCTAACACAAGTCAAGAGTAAACGTAAGCAGCTTTTTTTATTGGCCGCGCACTCGATCGATGCAACGTCGCCCCGTAGACTGCACCGCCATCGGCGTGCAGGCAGAGGTACTGAAGTCCGTCGCAGTTATGCACCAAAAACCCTTCTGCGTAGTACAGATGGGTTCTACCCGTTGTCAGGTTGTAAACCCTTTCTTTCCCTGCGTAGCTGCTTCTGATAGCCCGAGCGGGGGTTTCTGTCGGTACAAGTTCCACCAAGTCAGAATCTGGCGTCAATTCCTGGGCCTCCACGAATGTGTCGACGCCTCCTACCGCGAACGGGTGATCCGGGGTGCAGGTGATGATTACGCCGTTAGACATTTCCAGAGTAATCACATCGGCTACATGATCCCCGGTAGCTGTGACTACATCAACCCCGTCGAGGGTGCAGACCCTATCTCCGACTCTCAGGGTTTCTATCGCCCTGGGTCCGTCGGGTGTCGCTACGAGAGTTCCTGCAGCGAAACACAGATCACTGTATGGATGCGATTTCTCTGGTTTATCAGCCACTTCGCCCTTGGTATTGGCTTTGTATCGGTATTTCCCCCGCATGCCTGAGATCAACGGTTTGCATCCTTCGGGGCACAGGAGTAGCGATGGTTTCCCGTCCACGGTACGAGTCAGGTATTTCTCCACCGAGGCAAGCCTGGGCGGCAGCAGGTTGGTTTTCGCGGTGACTATCGACATTCCCTCGGCCCGGTAAATGTCCACGATCGATTTTTCATCCGTCTGGGCCCGTATCGCGCATGCCGGATCGGCGATCATCTGGATTTTATACCCCGGATACTTGTACGTCAGGAGCGGTTTCAGCACTTCCCGGCAGAACCTCAATGCCCCCTTACCCTCGGCGTAGATCGAGTCGTACACCAGAATCCTGCCCGACGGATCGACTTGCCCCAATACTGCCGCGGGGGACAACCCATTGTCCAGACCTATCCAGAGCGTTCCCAGCACCGGCGACGGTTTCAGCATTTCCTTGGCCACGTGGGTGTCGTAGTGGAACGACGACCAGACCGGCTGCCCGGACAGGGATCTCCCCAGCTTCCCATGCACGTACACGTTGATCCAGTCTTCGGACTTGCCTTCGCACAGGTTGGTGTAGTAGTCGGTGGGCAACAGGTGTATCCAGTCCGCTTCGGGGCTCACGCCGCTCGGCTGCCGGATCACCACGGCATTCTGCGGCGGGTCGGTGATGTATTCCCCCCAGAACGAGTCCTCGTCCGGCGGGTTGGTCGCCCCCCATACCTTATGCACCTGGTTCCCGTCGTCATCGCAGCAGCCCACGCCATTCATGGATTTGTCCGGGTAACGTCCGAGACGACCGGTGAGCGCGTTGAACACGTCGGGGTTGATCTCCCTGAACTCGTCCATGACCCCGAACGACAACTGCAACGACAGCAGCCGGCGCACGTCATTGCCATCGTCCAGCCCACGGAACAGCACCTCACATTCCACGTCGTCGTATCGCAGGATGAACTTTTTCTCGGTGCGCAGGAACGACCCCGCCACCCCCTCGGGAAACCATTTCAGGAAATCCGGGATCGTCGTGTCGTTGAGCATCTGTACCGTGTTCCGTATCACCGCGCAGCGTGAACGGCGTATTCCATCCCTGCAGGGGGCTATCCTGGCGGCTTCATACGCGATCTTCATGATCGCCGCAGTGGTTTTGGTCGACCCGACGGGTCCGACGATCAGGTTGACGAACTTGTCTGCAATGAGGAACGGTTCTGCCGAACCGGGGGGCTCGTAGTGGGTAGCGTCGGTCATTCGGTGTACTCGAGGTCTTTGTTCAGGGCGACGATGTGGGCAGGGGGATCTCCCAGCGGGTCGTGTTCAATGACCTTGGGTCCCGGCTTGCGGTGGGTGATGTTCTCCCCACGGATGATGATGTTCACGCTGAATCCGGTTCCGGGTGCCACCGGCACGGCGTTTTTGGGCTCTATAACCGCGGTGAGGGCCTTATACGCATCGGAAAAGAACGCCGAGGGGGTTGCCGGGTCTTGGCATTTGCGCAGCATGCCCATGAGCATCTGTTCCCTGACGAACTTGGCGTGGCTGATGTGCAGCGATCCCTCAACTTCCAGCTCCCGTTTGCGCACGGCTACCTGCCGTTTCAGGACCGGGTTGTCTTCCAGACGATCGGCGACCTCTACGGGGAACCCGTGGGCTTGAAAGATTTCCTTATGCGGCGCGTTGGCGGCTGCAAGGTCGTCGATGAGCTCTTGGGGCAGCAGGGCTACTTCCCTGGCGGCTTCTGTCAGGTTATCCATGTTAGCTATATAGCATGGACGGCGTTAGCTTGTCAAGCGGGCAGTGGAAAAAAGAGACCTCCGGTAGGAGGTCTGAAATGCCCTGTGGGGCTTGGAGGTGCAGTGGGTAATGTACACGTTGCGGGTGCTGCTAGTCAAGCGGATTTTGTAAATGTAGCTAACTTTACACCTATTGGAAAAATTGGTCTTGCTTTGTGAGCAACCCCTAAGGCCACGCCGGCCACGCAAGCTGAATTGTCCCACCCCCCTGGGCTGTCAACCCTTGACGGTCTGCCAGTAGTGGAAGCCATCGGGCTTCGCCTGTAGCGATCTTTAATAATCTGGATGCATCTCATGTGGCTTGCGCTTGAGTCCTTGACTCGCGCCATGCCTTGCGGATTCGCTCGCCGTAGTTTTCTGGCCCCGTAGCATCGAAATTGCCAGACGCGAAAACGGGTAAACCCTAGCGGAAATGCCGATCAATGGAGAACCACGCCCAAATTATGCGGGCGTGGGTAGTAATTCCTTTCGGATATCCAAAGCAAGGTAACGCCTTAATAGCTAGTCCTATCGGACGGGCTGCATAGATGCGTCCTCGTTCTTTAACAATCCGCCAAGTCGAATCGAAAGCCTAACGGAATAAAACCCATGGCGATTACACGGTTCGAGCCCGAGATACGCTCGGGTTTTCCAAATTGAAACTAACCAAATTTCTTCATACCCATGTGAAAACGTGGGTATCTGGAAACGCGGTGGCGTTTCATAACTCATTCACTCAATGGAGAATTTATCATGGCAAATGTTCAATACGCAACGCAAAAGGAACTCAACAAAGCAATCAGCGAAGTTTCGACTTCGCGCCACAATTCCGGCATCAAGGTTCAATCCATCTTGCTTTCGGCGGCATACATGTTCTATCAGAACTCGGCGAATGCCGAAGGTTTCAGCCGGCTTGTCAACAGCCTGAAAGACGTGAAGGATGTCAATGCCGCCAAGGCGTGGATATCGCGCAATCTTCCGGTTGCCTACTCGTCGGCGAAGTCGGTTTACCAGCTCGACACGGCCAAAAACAACAAATCCCAGTTCCCGTTCAACGGCCAGCTGCAAGGTGAAGCCAAGGCCGAATATGTCGGGCAGGTTATTGCCCATCTGGAAACTCAACCGAGCTGGATGGAAAAATCCCCGAGGGCTGAGAAGGAAAAGAAGGTATTCGACCTGAGGGAATATGCCCTCAAGGCCGTCCTGAAACTCACAAACGAGGGTGAAAAGGAATTCGCCGATCTGTTCCAGCAGCTTCTCACGCAATACCTTGCCCAAGCGGAATCCGGGGTTTCGCTGGATATGACGGTTGTGGAGGGCGGCGCGGCTCAAACCGCCGAAATCGCCCGGCTCATCAAGGCAGCATGAACGCAGGCCGGGAAACCGGCCTGTTTTTTTCGCGTCAGCAGTCATGAACGACGCAACGATCAAAAATTTTTAGGAGAACGCCATGTCCAGTCAGTACGCGATTTACCTGGAATATGTGAATAGAGAGTTACGCAAGGATCACGCCACGACCATCGAGGAACTGGGCATCGAAGCCGCATGGTTTTTGCCCTATTTTCAGGAATTCGACAGCCCGACGTATGCGGCGCGGGAGGCGTGGGACTATATCGCCTAACGAGCAGATTGCAATTCAAGGACTTAGGTTCAAATCGGGCGAATTTCGCCCGAGTCTCGTGCAGGGATGGTGCGCTCGGCCATCCCTGTTGTTGTTTTTGCGCAGCGGGTGCAGCGGGTTGAGCAAGACGCAAGACTGGCGTTGAGCACACTGCTTTTCAATGACTTACGTGCAGATGGGCAGTGATTTGCCCTAGGAATAAGCACAAGTAAAAAGGAAAAAAGACACCTATATATATATTTAAGACAGAAAAGAGTTATAATTAAGACACCCCTGTTTTGTTGTCTGGTGCGGCTTTGAGGGGGTATTTAAGCAAATAAGACAAAAAGACAGCCAAAAATCACACGCGTATGAAATTTCCTTAAAAATATTTTTCAGCGTGGCCGTCTCGCGAAACTCACCACGGCTCGAAAAGGGAAATATAAAATCGCGACTTTTTGCCTGTCTTATTGTCTTTTTGTCTTTTATACCCTCGCAAACCCAGTGTTTAAGCCTATATGCGTTTTCTCTAATCTGTCTTAAATGTCTGTCTTGTGCCCCTCGGACTGTCTTAAACCCATTCTGTCTTAAATGGTATCTGCAAGCCGCACCAACGTTTAATCCGATACTTGTTTCCCAAAGAAATGGATACTTTATTCCCTAAAATCGGCTCGGTTTTAGTGGATACTTTTTTCCCAAACTGGATACATTTTTCCCTAGCTTTTAGGTGAATACTTTTTTCCTAAATCAAGGGTGGATACATTTTCCCATGGATACTTTCTTCCCAAAACCGGCGAGTGGATACTTTTTTCCTAAATCAAGGGTGGATACATTTTTCCCAAATTGGATACTTTCTTCCCAAAGGTGTTAGGTGCATACTTTACTCCCTTATCGCCAACGGAGTTGAATGTGCAAAATAGCACTGAGTTGTCCACTCGTGAAAGACTCGAATCGCGTCGCTGGCCACATGGACCAGTCTGTCCTAAGTGCGAATCCATTCTCATCTACGTGCGCAAACCCGGTGAGTATAGGTGCAAATCCTGCCTGAAAGACTTCAACGTCCGCACCGGCATGCCGTTCGCTGGGTCGCATTTACCCCCGGACAAATGGTTGGTTGCAGCCAACCTGATCCGCAACGGCACCACGGCACCGAGCGAGCTGGCCAACGCCATAGGCGTCAGCCGCAAGGCTGCGCAATCCATGCTGAAGAAACTCTGCGCAAAAGCCCCTTGACATGCTAACTTATCATAGTTAGTATTGACACCCATTAACTAACTTAACAAGGAGTGATCGTGCAAAACCCTGATGAACAAACCTGCTACGCCATGGTGTCGTTTGGATACCAGAACACGCTGGCCTTACCCTTGGACGATGCGGCGCTGCTGTGCAAACTGTTCTGCAAAGCCATTCACCTCACATCGAGCTACGATCCGAAGATCATTCCGCCTAATGAAATACTCGACCCGGTGATAGTTATGCTGCCGCAGCACAAGCTCGTCGCACTTCAACTGAAAGGATAACCATGAAGATGACACTATACCACGGACGCACGGACCCTGAGCAGGACATGGACGACTGGGGTTCGGTTGGCCCAACGTTAGACGATATTGTGCGTGTTACGTCGACATACCAGGCCACACTGCGGATCACATTCAAAGATGCAGAAGCAGCACTCGCTGCACGCCTGATTACCGGCTGGGAGTTGGATGATGATACGCTGTGGGTCGAGGTGTACAACGATATGATCCTGGCCGGCGGCGTGTTCTACGGTGACTATCAACTCCACAGCTGAAGGATAACCATGGAAATTACGCTCAACAATCTCAACCTGCTGGAAGCAGCTGTGCTGGGGACGATCATGGCGACAACGGGGGTGTCGGTCACGGCAGTCGTGCTGATATCGATCCTGTTCAGCCTGGTGACATATAAGTATGTGGCGTTGCTTCGCCTGGCTGCACAGGAAATCATGAACCTGCGGTCGCAAATCAGCAGTCACGAACGCAAAAAATAATGTACGTGACCCTCAGGTCTACCGCCTACGGCAACGGCTTCGACTTCGGCAACGGCTACGGCTACGGCTACGGCTTCGG